>ERZ778513.1484-NODE-1484-length-13873-cov-7.353741_pt1 | contig 13873 bp, 12 predicted proteins | sample MGYA00510345_ERZ778513 | MGnify/ENA primary metagenome ERZ778513 (study PRJEB29527, sample SAMN07138966) | mouse gut metagenome | material: feces | host: mouse | place: China:Nanjing | collected 2016-01-25 ... | reverse complement strand
GAATTTGTATTTGTAATCTCTGTGTGGAGGCAGGAGCAAAGACTGCATTGATGGAAGTAGATGAAATCGCATTGGATTATCTAAAAGAGCATGGCAGAGAACCAAAACATATTTTTAAAAGTGATGAGGATGCGCATTTTGCCAAGGTGTATGAGATTGATTTGGCGACAATTAAGCCGATTGTAGCAAAGCCACATTTTGTGGACAGTGTTGTTGATGCGAAAGAGTGTGTGGGTACACAGATTGACCAGGCGTTTTTAGGTTCTTGCAATAATGGTCGAATAGAAGACTTGCGAGTTGGTGCAGAGTTAATCAAAGGCAAAAAAGTGCATCCACTGGTTCGATTTTTGGTGGTTCCGGCAAGTGCAGCTGTGTATAGACAGGCATTAGCAGAAGGGATTATTGATATTTTTATGGAGGCGGGCGCAATTGTCATGAATCCAAATTGTAGTGTGTGTTGGGGAAGTTGTCAGGGTGTTATCGGTGAGGGCGAAGTGCTGATTAGTACCGGAACGCGCAACTTTAAAGGGCGTGCAGGGCATAAGGATTCTTTTGTGTACCTTGCGTCGGCTGCGACAGTGACAGCTTCCGCAATTAAGGGTGTAATTGCAACGGCGGACATGCTATGAGTTAATAGACTTTTGAAATTTTTATCGTAATCATTAGATATAAAAGATTTTGAGAGACTATTTTTAGGGAAAAGGAGTAAAAAAGAGAAATGAATCAATTTACAGGAAAAATATGGATTTTGGGCGATGATATTGACACGGATATTATTATTCCAACAGAGTATTTGGCCCTAAAGACAGTACAAGATATGGCGCCATATGCGTTTTCGCCGTTGCGTGCGGAGCTTGCTGGACAAATAAAAGAGGGTGATATTATTGTCGCAGGTAAGAATTTTGGCTGTGGTTCTTCAAGAGAACAAGCACCAGAGATTATTAAGGCACTTGGTATTAAATGTGTGATTGCAAAATCCTTTGCGCGCATTTTTTTCCGCAATGCTATCAATAATGGTTTGTTGTTAATTGAGAATGACAAGCTTCAAGGGGATGTAAAAGAAGGTGAGGAAATCACAGTTACAATCAATGAAGCTATAGAATATCATGGCAATCGATATCCAATTACATCGCTTCCACAGAACTTAGTTGATATTCTTAATGCAGGTGGACTTGTTAAGGCAATGCAAAAATTAAACAGTTCAAAGGATTGTACAATTTTAGGAGGAAAGTAATGGGGTCAACAATTATAGAAAAAATTGTAAGAAATAATATTGGCAAAGAGGTTCACCCTGGCGAGATTGTAACAGTAAATGTGGACCGTGTAATGATTCATGATATTTTTATACCGTTTGTGGCGTCCAAGTTTGAGGAGATGGGATTTACAAAAATATGGGATGCAGATAAGGCAGTGCTTATCTATGACCATCTGGTGCCAGCAAGTCAGGTGGACGATACGCGCCATTTTCGTATTGGAAATGAATTTGTAGAGAAATATGACATGAAAAATATTCATCGCTCTGATGGAATTTGTCATCAGTTGATGACAGAAGCAGGCTATGTCAAGCCAGGGGATATTGTATTTGGCACAGATAGTCACACGACAACTTATGGATGTGTCGGTGCATTCTCATCGGGGATTGGATATACAGAGATGGCAAGTATTCTTGGCACTGGAACGCTCTGGATTCGTGTGCCAGAAACAATCAAGGTCAATATCACTGGGAAATTGCCAGAAAATGTTATGGCAAAGGACATAATCTTAAAATTAATAGGTGATTTGGGGGCGGATGGTGCGACTTATAAGGCATTGGAGTTTACAGGTGATACTGTTAAAAACATGACGGTAGCGTCAAGAATGTGTATAGCCAATATGGCAATTGAGGCAGGCGCCAAATGTGCCCTTTTTGCACCAGATGAAAAGACAGCAGAATATTGTGCAATAACACTCACAAAGAAAGAGCGGGATTTGGTTGGAGATATAGATGCACAGTATTGTAAAGTAATAGAGTATAAAGCGGAGGAATTTGTTCCGGTGATGGCTTGTCCATCGAATGTAGACAATGTAAAGCCTGTCTTAGAGCTTGTGGGTAGAGAAATTGACCAAGTATTTATTGGATCCTGTACAAATGGAAGGCTTGAGGATTTAATGGCAGCAGCAGAAGTATTGCAAGGTAAACATGTAGCACCTTTTGTAAAACTGATTGTCACACCGGCAAGCCGCAAAATTTATCAGGAGGCGGATGCAAACGGCACATTGGCTATACTTGCAAAGGCAGGTGCGATTATCACACATCCAAGTTGTGGTTTGTGTTGTGGTAGAACTGGTGGTATCTTGACGGATGGAGAAACTGTTATAGCGACCAATAACCGTAATTTTCTTGGACGCATGGGAACTTCAAAGGTGAATATCTATCTGGCATCACCAAAGACTGCCGCGGCATGTGCAGTAGCTGGAAAGATTATAACTCCATGAAAAAAGTTGGTCTGATTCTCGTAAGAAAGATGTGTGGACTATCCATACAATGACAAAATGTTAAAAATTCGATATCCTTTAGATGGCACAAAATTGTGTCATTTAGAGGATATTTTTTCGATAAAACATAATACGAGGAGGAGTACAATGAAAGCGATAAAGATTGGAACAAAGGTTGAGATTTACAATGATACTGTAATGACATACAATGAGTTGCCTGCCAGAGTGTACATTGTAAGATTTGAGAAAATGTCAGGATTTTATTTGGATGAGTATGCGGATGTTCAATTAAAAGAGAACAAAATATACGGTGAACACATAAAGAAAGTGCAGAAAGTTTTGCGAACATATGAAAATTTTGACAGAAACCTTGGAGTGATTTTAAGTGGATGCAAAGGAATAGGAAAATCTATGTTTGCAAAAATTCTGTCTGTGGAGGCAGTAAAAAAGGGGATTCCAATCATATTAGTCGACCAGTATATTCCAGGAATTGCCTCATATATTGAAGCAATTGACCAGCAAGTTATGGTGCTTTTTGATGAGTTTGATAAGACTTTTGCTGACATTAAGGCATCTGATGGGGAGATAGAACCACAGGCAGCATTGTTAGGGCTTTTTGATGGAATTTCACAAGGAAAGAAACTGTTTGTTATTACGTGTAATGATATTAGAAAATTAAACGATTTCATTGTAAATCGACCAGGACGGTTTCACTATCATTTTCGATTTGAATATCCATCAGCAGATGAAATTAGGACCTATCTTTATGATAAACTAAAGGAAGAATATTATCAGGAGATTGAGTCAATTGTCTCATTTTCAAGAAAAATCGATTTAAATTATGATTGTCTTAGAGCAATTGCATTTGAAATAAACAGTGGAGAAAGTTTTCGCAGTGCAATTAAGGATTTGAATATTATTAACTTGGCGCAAGAGTATTATGATATAAGTATTTGCTTTAAAAATGGTTCGCCAATGGCGGTCAAAAACAAAAATATTGATTTTTTTAGCGATGAGGTAATAAATGTTTGTTTTGCGGAAGATGATTATAATGAAATTTTGACAGTAGGATTTCAAGTGGGAGATAGTATATATGATGTCAAGAATAACTGCGCTGTAATCAAAGCCGAGAATTTACGGATTTCTTACGACGAAGATTACAGCGAAGAGAAAGTGCAAAAAATTAAAAATTTGATTGTAGACCATTTGGAAATCAAAAAGGTGCGAGAAAAAAATATGCATTATGCAGTGTGAGGAATCAACTTTCTTAGACACGCTCCATAAGATACTTGAGAAAGGCTGTGCATCCTTCATTGATATCTGTATAAGTCGTGTCAAAATCTCCTGTATACCATGGGTCAGCTACATCTCTGTCAGAATTAGCAAAGGTAAGGAGTTTATAAATTTTGCCCTCTTGATCACCGCCTGCAATGCGAGTCATATTGCGAATATTGGCAGTATCCATGCCGATAAGGTAGTCATATTCAAGATAATCTTTTGCTGTCATCTGTACAGCACGGTGTGGGATTAGTGGTATCCCAACTGTTTTAAGCTTGTTCACAGTGCCATAGTGAGGAGGATTGCCAATCTCCTCGCGGCTTGTGGCAGCAGAGTTAATATAAAATAAATTTTCCAGTTTCTTTTGTTTTACAAGATGAGTCATAACGCTCTCGGCCATTGTACTACGACAAATATTGCCGTGGCAAATAAATAATATTTTTGTCATTGTTCTAAAACCCTTAAAAATGGCGTGTTTTCAACATTTCTACACTTTTCCTTTCCTCTTTATTTTGAACAAATTTTGTATAGTTTGAGGTAAATTTGAAGTAAATTCAAAATTTGTATCTCAGAATATTTTATATAATTCTACTACTTAAATAGGCGTGTTGCAAGCAAATATTGTTATATTAATACTATTTGTGTCGTCAAGCGGTAGAATGGAGATTCGTTATTATAAATTTTTTTGGTGAAAAATAGAGAGTATAACTTGATTCTTTTGCAATAAAATCCGATATAATAAATAGAAGAACAGTTTTTTGGCTTGTGTGGTTGTAATTTGATAATATATTTGTACTTTGGAAGGATTCGACGATACAGCCAGCAATTTTTATGCACACATTAATGCAAAGCAATATGCACATGGTGCAGTGAGTAGGGGAAGTAACTTTCTCTACTCAATTAAAGAATTAGGGGTGGGGTATGAATTTTACATTAAATAATAACAGGTCTTCTATTTTTACACAAAATTCTGGGTATCGGTTAAAGAGCACAGAGGAGAGAATGGAACGTGTACAAAAAAAGCAGTCTCAAATAGATTTTTTTGAGGGAAAGAAGGCAGAACTTAAGAACATGCAATGTAATACATTAGACGAGATTGCGCAGAAACTTGCATTGTTCAATAATTACAATGATCAGATTGATGCTGTGAAAAAGCAATTTAACTATGAACAGATGATGCATTGCACAGACGAGGCGAAAGAGCTTGGTGAGAAGATCGCCAAGGCAGCAGAAGAACTGGAGCCAAAGACTGCCGAGGAGCGGCGTGAGGAGCTTGCAAAGGAAGCACTCGGCATTGAAGATGAAGGAATCCTTGATGAGATGTTAGAGGATCTGCCAGAAGATGCGTTGGAAGATACACTAGATAAGATGTTGACAGATAAAGAAATCATACAAGAAAAACTGGATGAGGAGTTGCCAGAGATTGTGGAACAAGAAAAATTGACAGAAATGTTTCTAGATAGACAATATGTTCCGTTTGATATCAAGGCATAAAGGGGCGAGAGCTTAGTATATGCTGAAAGATGATAAGAAAGAATCAGAAGTTCGATATAAAAATCCAACAGAATATGCAAAGTATATTAGAAGAACATATGATTGTATGAAAGAGAATGCCTATCAGATTGTAATTAGCGAACGGTTGTATTACAGAGCGACAAAAGATAAAAAGATTGAGCAATGGCTAGAGGATAATCTCAGTCAGTTGCCATATTGTATGGATAGTTTGAGCAGTATTATCGCTGTCACTGGAGGGCATCTTGTCAGTTGTATTTGTCATATGAATAATTATAATAATATCAGTACTGAAATCTTTGCCTCAGACAAGCTTAGCGAGATCGGGCAGTTATATGCAGAACAAACATTTCGCTCTGTTATCAGAACGACGAATGTCAGTGAGATTGAGGAACAGATAAATTATAACAGTATATTTTGGACGTCTGAGGCAGAGAGCGCTGGATTTAAGGCAAAGGCGTAAGGAGGGGAAGCAATGGGTAGTAGTATTTCTGCGGGTACACCCATGATTGCAGAGAGTATTTCTGCTTACCATAACATATCAAAAACAAGCAGAAGAACAGAAGAAAAAAAGGAAGATATTGCAGTTACGAAAAAAGAAGATACGGAAACAGTCAAAAAAACACATGCCAGTGGTAGAACAATTGGGAATCCAGAATTAACAGAAAAAGCTGCAAAATATTATGAGGAACTGAAAAAGAAGTATGGGAATCTGGATTTTATTCTTGTGAGTAAAGACCAAAAAGAGTTTGCGAAAGCATCTGCTTCAAAATATTCCAATCCACATAAAATGGTTGTGCTTATTGATGAGGAAAAAATTGAGCGCATGGCAGAGGACGAGAAGTATCGCCAACAGTATGAAGGAATCATTGCAAAGGGTGCGAGCGGTCTAACACAATTAAAAAATAAGCTTGCCAATATGGGATTGAATATGAAAAGCTGTGGCATGAATGTATATGATAATGGTGCAACATCATTTTTTGCGACGATGGATAAATCATTTAAGTCACAGAATAAGACTGCCCAACAGCGTCTAGAAAAGAAAAAGGCTGCAAAAAAAGCAGAGGAGAAGAAAGCAGTAAAGAAGGCAGAACAGAAAAAACAACAGGAAAAATTGGAGGCGAATCGGGAAGAACGCAGGGTGATTCGAGAGGAATATTTTGAGAATGACAATGAGGATGAAATCACGTTTACTGCGGATTCCATTGATGATTTGATTGACCAGATTGAGGGTGCAGAGTACCTTCTTGAGAAAGGTGGATCGTCAAATTATACAAGGCAGGTAGGGCGAGGGGTTGATTTTGTAGTTTAGGAACTGTTCAAAAATAACTGACAGGAGTATAAAATTATCATATGTTGTATGTAACCATCTAAGATGAAAAATTAGGTGGTTACATACATTTTTGCCAATTTATGTCCTTTTTATCTTTTGTGTTGTATCCTTCTGCATTGGCAATTCCACTGGATTGTAATTGATACGCAGAATTTTCCATGATATAATTGGGCGATAAATCGGAATGAAAAATGGAAGGAGGTACTCTTAATGTTTCACAAAGAGGAAGTGCAAAAAATACTGGCAGAGGCGCGGTGCATGGACCCACAGTTGGAAATGTTTGGTGTTGCTGATCATCAATACAGACTCGGTCCGCCTGTCGATTTAGCGTTTGTCCGCGCGATGGAGAAGAAATATCATTTCCGGTTTCCGGATGATTACGTTCAGTTCATTACGGAGGTTGGCGACGGAGGCGCGGGGCCAGGCTATGGGCTTTATCCTTTCGGCTACTATTGTACAGAAGCGAAGAGCAAAGAGGAGGCCAAGGCACGAGAAATGTATCTGCGCGGTATGGGAAGAGAGTTGCGGCTGCTGCCAATAGAACCTGAATGGCTGGAAGATTTCTGTATTTCCAAAGAGGAGTACAAGAAAAATCCTGAAAAATTTTTTCGAGGAAGTGGGGGAAGTTTTGATTGGGATAATAATATTCCATATGGATTTTTCCATCTGGGCACATACGGATGCTGGAGGGATTTTGGGCTAATTACAGCCGGGGAACGATGTGGTCAGGTATTTATCCATGACACGGAAGGCGCCTTTGAATTGGAAACCAACAGCTTTCAGGTGTTTTATCAGAACTGGCTTGACTTCATTTTGGATACAGAACGATTCCAAAATGAGTTGGAAGAGTGGAGAAGAATCCGAAACAGATAGTTTCCCGCCTGCCAATTTATATTCAAAGGAGGAGAAGAAAATGATAGGAGTTATTAGAGCTATGATTGTAATAGTTATAGTGATAATTTTGATTGTGTTGTTGTGTATGGGGTATGTGAAAGCACCACCTGATATGGCGTTTATTATCTCAGGTATTAAGAAAAAATCCAAGGTGGTAATTGGAAAGGCAAGCATCAGAATACCATTCTTTGAGCGTCTTGATAAGCTTAATCTTAGGTTGATTCCTATTGATGTCAAAACAAGTAATGCGGTACCTACTGCTGATTATATCAATATTAATGTTGATGCTACTGTCAATATAAAGATCAGCAATCAACCAGATAAGTTAAGACTTGCCGCTGAAAATTTTTTAAACAAAAATACGGAGTACATAGCGGGTGTTGCGCGTGAGGTTCTCGAGGGTAATGTTCGCGAGATTGTGGGACGTATGCGTTTGGAGGAGATGGTTTCGGACCGACAGAAGTTTGCAGAACTTGTAAAGGAGAATGCAGAGCCAGATTTGGCAGCGATGGGATTAGATGTTATTAGTTTTAATGTGCAGAACTTTGTTGATGCGAATGATGTGATTGAGAATCTTGGTATTGACAATATTGTAAAGATTAAGAAGGCGGCAGCGATTGCGAGAGCAGAGAGCGAGCGTGATATTAAGGTTGCGCAGGCAGCGGCAGATAAGGATTCCAATGATGCATCAGTGGCAGCACAGACTGAGATTGCAAAGAAACAGAATGAACTTGCCATAAAAAAATCCGAGCTTCAGATGGAAGCGGATACTAAGAAGGCAATGGCGGACGCTGCATATCAAATTCAGAAAGAGGAGCAGCGCAAGACAATTGAAATTACAACGGCAAATGCAGATATTGCAAAACAAGAACGCGAGATAGAGTTAAAACAGAAGGAAGTCGCAGTAAAAGAGAGAGCGCTTGAGGCGGAGGTAAAGAAGCAGGCGGAGGCAGAGAAGTACGCTGCGCAGCAAAAAGCAGATGCAGCATTGTATCAGCGACAGAAAGAGGCGGAAGCGCAACAGTTTGAAGCACAGAGAATTGCAGAGGCAAAGAAAGCGCAGGCGGAGGCAGACCGTTATTCAAAGGAACAGGAAGCACAAGGTATCCGAGCATTTGGTGAGGCAGAAGCAGCTGCAGTGCGCGCAAAGGGTGTTGCGGAGGCAGAGGCAATCCAAGCAAAGGGAGTTGCAGAGGCGGAAGCAATGGAGAAAAAGGCAGAAGCATATGCAAAGTACAATAAGGCAGCAGTGGCTGAGATGATGATAAAGGTATTGCCTGATATTGCAGGAAAGATTGCGGAGCCATTGTCTCAGATTGACAAGATTACAATTATTGGCGGTGATGGTGTCAATGGAGTGGATCAGGTTGCAAACAATGTTCCAGCAGTTATGACGAAGCTGTTTGAGTCTATGAAGGAAACGACAGGAATTGATTTGGCAAACATTATTAACGCAGAATCTTATGATGCCAAGGTGAATCGAAATATCACTGTGAATGGGTTGGAAGGCGTCAATTTGACTGTCAATCAGAAATCGGAGAATTTAGAAGAAAAATAGTAGGAATTTTCAGAATATAATATATAATTTGCAAAATTTATCTATAATTTAATGTTAATATTTCTAATGAGATTACCGATATATATTACGTAAACAGTAATAAATTTTTGTATAAAGTTGTTAGAAAGGATATGGATATAGAATGAATATAAACAGTTCAAGAAATTCTCTATTGAGAGCAAGAAATTTACGGAGTGCGAAAAGAAGCCGCGCAGGAAAGGTAGTTAGCAGCAAAACTTCTAGAACAAGCAGCAGATCAAACTCCACCAAAAGAACAACCTCTCCATTGGCCTCTAAGGCACCGACGAAACAACTTGCAATGTATGAACAGATGGAAAAATCTGCGAACAGTGTACAGGCTAGTGTCGAGAAGATGTTAAAGATTGGTAAGATGACATACACTGACGATGAGACTGGAAAGAAGGCACAAGAGAATGACAAAGAGATTTTGATTAAAAGTATCAAGGATTTTGTAACAGAATTTAATGAGGTTTACGATAATTTATCTGATATTGGTGGTCCGTCGAATCTCGCGTTTATTAAAACTTTGGACAGTGTTGTTTCAATCAACAAAAAAGCGTTGGAAGAAATTGGTATTACCGTTTCAAAGTCTGGAGAACTTTCCATTGATGAAAAGACTTTGGAAGGTGCAGATTTTGAAAAGATAAAAGAAGTATTTGCAAAAGAAGGAAGCTTTTCAGACAAAGTTTGTGGAAAGATGGAGACAATTGAGAACGCCGCTTCAAATAGCCTTACAACACTAAGTAAGCTTTATGGGGCAACTTCCACTTACAATAAATATGGAACGAGCAATTCATATTTTAATGGTTATAGCAATAGTGGTTACTACAATAATTACAATTATGGTAACTATGGCAGTAATAGTGGATGGTATTTTTAAATAGCTTTAGAAAATAAGTAGGAAAACAATTTTCCTACTTATTTTTGAGATTTTTTATAATCGCTCAAATTTTTGTTGTTCTTTTTTATCCTTCTTGTTTGCGTACATAATTTTATCTGCCCGATTATAGGTGTCTTCTAGATTTTTGTCAGTATCTGCCATAAAGATGGCATAACCATATGCGATTTGCATTCTTAATTTTCTGTTTTCACGGTTACATGCATCAACGTTTGCCTCCAACATTGCCATGTAGTGGGGGATATCAACTGCAGATGCTTTTTCAATTAAAACAACAAATTCATCGCCGCCAACACGATAACATTTTCCAATTCCATCAAAAATTTCATCAATGATTGTAGCACAGTTTTTGATATATAAATCACCAGCGCTATGGCCAAAAGTATCATTTGTATATTTTAGGTTGTTGAGGTCAAAATCAATAATTGCAACATCTTCTGGATTTTTTGACAGCTCAGAAAAGTCAATATTAAAACAAGTCCGATTGTTCATTCCTGTCATCTGGTCAGTGTATGCAAGTTTCTGATAGGAATTTGCCTCTAGCCCCATTTTCATAAGAATAGCGGATTCTTTTGTGGAGGCTAGACCAAGTACAGTGATATAAAGTAGAAATCCAATACGCCCAAAGGTATTTACATTCCACGAGCCGGAGTAAAATCCTATAAAATCTAAGAGAAGTGTTAAGGAGCATATTAAAATACATGCTAGATGAATCTTTATCATATGGGAGTGGATACCATTTTTAATTAGTAAATGCGACTGAAACAAAATAATGGCTGTAAGTACGCACATCATAACATGAGTAGTCCACAAAGTTTCTCTTAAATCTGCAATGCCAGTAATCTGAAACAAGATACACAGAGCAATTTGTATCATGTCTATTTTGCAGAAGTAATTCCAAATTTTGCTGTTGTCTTCGTAAAAAGTTTGGACAAACATTGCAAATGGAAATGAAAGTAGCAAGAGTGATAAGAATGCCAAATAAGAAGTCGCTAGGCTATTTTTGAGTAGCAGTGTGGTGATATTGCACTCATTGATAGACCATATGGATAAAAATATGGAAAAAATACCAAGTTTTAATAATTTCCCACTTGTGTTAATGTTACGCGATACAAATATGTGATATGCCACAAGAATAAATCCAATAACAAGCATGATAATACAGAGCGAAAGTGGCACAATATTGCTGGTTATAATGTACGCTGGTAGTGAGAAGTTATTTCCGATATAAAATGTAGGTATATTTTTTAAGTAAGGAGTGTATGGGCTTGTAAATACAATCTCAATATTATTTGTATTGTGTGGAAGTACTATAAAGTTCCAACAATAGCCGGGTGAATCTGATAAGGGATTGTTGTTAGAGACAGGATACTCATAAATCAGTTTGCTGTCGACAAAGACTTTTACATTCTGATGAACAGAATAAAAGGCAAGGATGTTGTCAACAGAATTATTCACAGAGATTGTACCAGATAGGACTGTTTTTTTCTTGTAAAAAGTTTTTTGATAGTCTTTCCACTCTGCTATAGTAAAAGGAGACTGCTGTTGGCGAGTATCTGTTGCTCTGTCATAAATAAATATAGAGATTATAAATATGCAGATTGTAATACATGCCAAAATATATAGAATATAGTTTATTTTCTTGATAGGCTTATTCATCTGTGATTTTGCTCCTGCTATGTATATTATAATGTTTCATTGAATAAATTCATTATAGCACAGATTGAAAAATATATTCCATTTATTTTTGGAAAAATAAGAGAGTGTCTTGCAATTTGAGTGTGTAGCTTCTTATTGTGTTTGGATATTGATTTTGTAAAATAAATGATAGATAATAAAAAAGTATGAAATTAGAAGTTTCATTATCTTCATTAAAAAGCCTACGAAAGCGGGCGAATGGAAATTTGTTTGAAATCAAAGATTTCACCATCTTGATTTGAGTGCTCGTTAAAGCGGGCAGATGGGAGTTTGTGTGTAATTGGAGGGGGAAATATGATTTGGAATAAGTTAAAGGAATGTATGAGCCGAGATGAATTGCTTAGTTTACAAGGAAAACATCTTGTAAAATTGGTAAAGTATATGTATCAAAATGTTACATATTACAGAGAAAAAATGCAGAAATTGGGTATGGAACCCGAAGATATATGTGGGATTGAAGATTTGGGAAAACTTCCTTTCACAACAAAAGAAGACTTAATCGCCGCATATCCGTCTGGAATTTTTGCAATACCAGAAAGAAAAATTGCAAGATACCATAGTTCGGACAATCTGATTGGCCCAGACAGAATTGTAGGATATACAAAAAAGGATATTGATCATGGGAGTGAATGTGTTGCGCGCTCAATTAGTATGGCAAATTTAGGGAAAAAGGATGTTATACAAATTATGTATAATTATGCACCATTTTCAGAAGGACTTAGCGCTCACTACGGCGTAGAACGAGTCGGCGCAACAATCGTGCCATCAGGAATTGGTAGAACATTAGGATTGCCAGCACTCATGAAAAAACTGCACGTGACAGGGATTATGGGAACACCGACTTATCTGCTTCGTCTGGCCCAGATTGTGGAAGATCAAGGGTTGAAAGGCATGCTAAACCTCAAAACAGTTTTGTGTGGAGCAGAGCCATGGACAGAGAAAGTACGCAGAACAATACAAGAAAAATTAGGGGTAAAAGCGTATGATTTATATGGTCTAAATGAACTGACTGGACTCGGTGTGGCATGTGAATGTGAATGCCAGAAAGGTATGCATGTTCAGGAAGATTATTTTTTGGCAGAGATTTTAGATACAAACACATTAGCTGTTTTGCCAGATGGAATAAATGGAGAACTGATATTTACAACACTTCAAAAGGAGGGACTACCATTAGTTCGATATCGGACAATGCATTTTACAAAGATTCATTATGAAAAATGTGATTGTGGCCGAACAATGGCAAGGATAGACCGAATCGGAAAGGAGATGCCAGAAGCACTAATGATTTGTGGTAAAAGTGTTTTGATAAAGCAAATTGAGGAGGCGCTCTGTAATCTGCCAACGAATGCGGTGTCTTATACCATCCATATTAGAAAAGAGCATAAAATGGATGTGGCAGAGATATTTGTAAATTGTAGTGCGGACAATCTATTATTAACAGAAAGACAAGAGGATATAAGACAGCAGATAGCGAAAGTGTTTTTCAATCTGGTTGGCGTGATACCAGCAATTTATTTTGAAAAAAATATAGGAGAATTATCGAACAATAAACATAAAAAGGTTGTTATTATTGACGAGAGAGTGTAATTGTTTTTATAATACGATTGAAAAAATGTAACAACTGGTATACAATAAAAGGGAAGTGATTGTCGGAAAAATAAACAATGAAAGGAGAATTACTGTGAAAAAGAAGCCATTAGTGACGGTTGTATCTGTTTCTTTGTTGGCGGTATCACTTGCAGGATGTGGAAATAAAGATGTAGATACTCAGATTGATACAGAAGACACATCAAAGATAGAAGTAAATGAGAGAGAAGAACTCGAGACAGGCCATGTTTCATTACGTGTCTGGGTTGAGGAAGCAAATATTGATAATTTGCAGAAAATGATTGATAGCTTTAAACAAAAATATGCGGGACAAGCTGATTTTGATATTATTATAGAAGCATCAGGTGATGCAGATACCAGAAATAATGTTTTGAGTGATATTCATAATGCAGCAGATGTCTTTTCTATGCCAGATGACCAGCTCTATAGCTTAATTGCAGGTGGAGCCCTTTCTCCAGTAGTAAATCAGACAGAGATAAAGAATGTAAATCTACCGGATGCAATAGATGCGGCATCTTATCAGGGAACTATATATGCGTATCCTTATACGGCAGATAATGGGTATTTTCTGTATTATGATAAAGAATATTTTTCGGAT
>ERZ778513.1466-NODE-1466-length-14056-cov-9.797443_pt1 | contig 14056 bp, 9 predicted proteins | sample MGYA00510345_ERZ778513 | MGnify/ENA primary metagenome ERZ778513 (study PRJEB29527, sample SAMN07138966) | mouse gut metagenome | material: feces | host: mouse | place: China:Nanjing | collected 2016-01-25 ... | reverse complement strand
GTCGGTTGACTTTTATCTCCCAACGCCTTTCTCGGTATGTCCGCTGAATAGTTACTTCCACAGCCACAAGGCTACACCCCCTGATCTTAGACTCAAATCAGGGGGTGATCACTTTAGAGGGCATTTCACAACAACGTCCTATTATCACCTCATTTTTTCTAAGAAACTATAAAAAACAGCATCTAATACCCCTATTCCGAATCATAAACCAATTCATTTCACTCCATGAAATCAGTATTCAGCAAAATAACATTAATTATTGCCGTCGGAGCAGCCATGCTCACAGCCTCATGCTCGAAAGAAGTTCCCGAAACCTATGTCGCCGTAAAGATGGCGGGAATCGAACTGAAATCTTCGCCCGACGCAAAATCAGAAACAATAGCCCCTGCATCAATGGGCGAAATCTTCCGCTTCACGGAATTTCCGGCCGACGGATGGGTTAAAGTCCGCAACATCGCCACAGGCACCGAAGGCTATCTCGACACCCTTGCCTTCTCCCGTTCAAAATTCCCCCTCCTCGCACCCGAACTCGCCGAACAGGAAGTCGACGAAGCCTATCTCGTCAACACCGAAACAACCGACATTTGCGAGCAATCTCTCGGATGGTCATTCTGGAAAGTTGGCGACGGAGATGATGTCAGAGCCTTTCTGTCAGAATCTACCGTTTACACCGACGGCCGCATCAGAGGCTACCAGACTTATTATAAAGGTGTAGCCCGAAACGGCTACCTGCTTCTTGACGAACAGGTGGAATATGGCGAAGAAAACGGCACTAAACTCGAATCGCCAATCATCGTATGGGAAGACATCGCTGACCGTCACGGAGTTTACGTCAACGGAAAACTCTTCATCCCAGCCAACTCCGGAGCCGGCTTTGACACAGATGACTGGGGCGAATAATAAACGGCACAACACTCCAATATAAAAAAAGCACAAAAACTCCATATGAAACAAACGACTCTGAGCTCAGCTTTCCGCACACTGTTCATTGCCGTGATGGCGCTTACCACAGCCACATCATTCGCCTCGATCCCCCTGGCCGGCATATACGAAATGGATGCACGTCCTGATTTAAGTAAACACCAGATGTATCTGGAGCTTGACTTCATCAACTCCCGTCCGGACTTCACCCAGTCATTCACCGGCAAGAGAGCCGAATTCAAACTGCTCCCTGCTGATTTCATGAATGCAAAAAAATTGTCACAGAAATTTAAAGGCTCATCGGCTCCCGGTTTCGGAAAATATCGCCAGCAGACTCTATTTTCTAACACCGAAGAATTTCGTATCACCAATCCGCGTCTCAAAAAAGGTGTGGTGTTGGTCGACTGGGAAAATACAGCCGGCATCAAAGGTGAAGCTGTGATCATTCCCCAGTCCGATGGCTCTATCATCACTTATGGTCTGACTTCATTTGACCGCCTCCTCAGTCCTGACGGCCACAAACTGCAACTTGTCAAAAGCCTGCTCCCGCCCGACTTCGGCAGAAACTTCTCTGACTACGCCCAACCCGGATCAGCCACGGCATCCTTTGTCGAAGAAATAAAGACAGACTGTGGTCCGGATCTCAAAGGAACCCTCAAACGCCTTAAAGAAATGCCTGACACATCATTGCCGGAACAGAGTTCAGTCGCAGCTTCTGAAACTCCCCAAGCAACTACCGACGGGAAATATGTAACTATCAAAATGGCCGGTGTCAACTTGCAGTCGGCCCCGGACACCCGTTCGGCTAAAGTGGCCGACACCCACATGGGAGAGATTTTCCGCCTCACAGACACTCCGGCCAATGGCTGGGTCAAAGCCCGCAATATCGCGACCGGCAATGAAGGCTATATAGAAACTATCTGTCTCTTCGACTCAAAATATCCACTCACCGCACCTGAACTCGCCGAACAGGAAGTCGACGAAGCCTATCTCGTCAACACCGATGTCACAGAGGTCTGCGAGCAGACTTCAGGATGGTCTTTCTGGAAAGCGGGCGGCAACAAAGTCAAAGCGCTCAATTCAATTTCACTTGTCTATAACGACGGACGGCTCAGAGGCTACCAGTATTATTATAAAGGTGTGGCCAAAGACGGCTACCTGCTTCTTGACGAACAGGTGGAATATGGCGAAGAAAACGGCACTAAACTCGAATCGCCAATCATCGTATGGGAAGACATCGCTGACCGTCACGGAGTTTACGTCAACGGAAAACTCTTCATCCCAGCCAACTCCGGAGCCGGCTTTGACACAGATGACTGGGGGTAATAACAAATATAAAAATAAAAAATCAATATGAAAATAACAACTCTGAACTCAGCCTTCCGCACACTGTGCATTGCCGTCATGACTGTCACAGCAACAGGCGCTTCTGCTTCAATCCCTTTGGCAGGCATCTATGAAATGAATGACAAGGAAGACATGAGCAAGCATCAGATGTATCTGGAACTGGATTTCATAAATTCACGTCCCGACTTCACTCAGACATTCACCACAAAAAGGTCTGAATTCAAATTGCTTCCGAGCGATTTCATGCGGGCCAAAAAACTCAGCCGCGAATTCAAGGGGACAACGGCTCCGGGGTTCGGCAAATATCGCCACCACATGCTGTTTTCAAGTTCCGAAGAATTTCGGATAACCAATCCCCGCCTTAAGAAAGGCATCATCCTTGTTGAGTGGGAAAACACCTTAGGGAAAAAAGGTGAGGCCATTATCATTCCTCAGCCCGATGGCTCTCTCGTGACCTATGGTCTGACCACTTTCGACCGGCTCATAGGCCCCGACGGCCATAAATTGACACTTGTCAAAAGCCTTTTGCCAGATAAAGACAATGGCAATAACGATAAGCCCGACAAAGAAAAAACGGAAACATTTACGGCTGACGGAGGCCTTGTGCAAGAAATAATAACTATCTGCACCTACCCCGGTGGTGTGCCCGACGCTATCAAACGCCTACGGGAACTGCCTGATGACGATACTCCGGCAACGGCTCAGAAACCTGTCGCCACCGCCAAGCCACAGGCTTCAGAGAAACGCCCCGCTACGACTACGATTCCGGAAGACAAGAAAGACGACACTTTCAACACATTTGTCAGCAACGACGGAAGTATTTGGAGGGCACACTCTACTTTGGCTAAATTGGGACTGGGTAAAACCGGCGTGATGGTAGCAAGTGCCACATTCACAGACGGAGGCAACGGCACAGTTATAATGAACATGGCTCAGGATATCGCACCGGGAAACTGTAAGGGTTATCATTTCGAATACATTTACTCCGGAAAAGTGGTCGGGAAAACCGTAGTATTTGACAAAATCACAGTTACCGTCCGTAATGGCGTTCGTGACCCGGACGCACGGCCAAAACCGGCTCCCAAAAACGAACCAAACGTCATCACACTCCTGTCACCGACAACCTTTGATTTCTCTGGCTTGAAATTCACCAAAATGAAATAATCACAGCCTCACTCAAAGAAGAATACCAATAACCCGCACCGATAGTAGCTTATGTAACGACTGTTCAGCCTACATGCCGGACAGTCGTTACTTATCTTGCATCTTATAACGCAATTGCGCACAAACTTTATCAGAAAAATTTTGCCGGTTACTGGAAAATCACTACCTTTGCAGCCGAAAAAGTGTGCCCGCCGAATTTCCGGCGGACCGAAACAAACACCAATCACTATAATTAATCAACCAAAATGCATTACGAAACCGTTTTCATTTTAACTCCCGTTTTATCTGACCAGCAGATGAAGGAAGCGGTAGAAAAATTCGAGAAGGTGCTCACCGACAACGGCGCATCAATCGTAAACGAAGAAATCTGGGGCCTTCGCAAGCTTGCTTATCCCATCCAGAAGAAATCTACCGGCTTCTACTCACTCGTTGAGTTCGACGGCGATCCCACCCTCGTCAAGAAACTTGAAACCGCATTCCGCCGCGACGAACGCGTGCTTCGCTTCCTCGTGTTCCGTCTCGACAAGTATGCAGCTGAATACGCTGAAAAGCGTCGCAGCAACCGCGCTAAAGAAACAACCACAGTCACTGAAGAAGCAAAGGAGAACTAAATCATGGCACAAGCATCTGAAATCCGCTACCTCACTCCCCTGTCGGTAGACGTTAAGAAGAAAAAATATTGCCGTTTCAAAAGAAGCGGAATCAAATACATCGACTACAAGGACCCCGAATTCCTGAAAAAGTTCCTCAACGAACAGGGCAAAATCCTTCCCCGCCGCATCACCGGCACCTCGCTCAAATTCCAACGTCGTGTGGCTCAGGCCGTTAAGCGCGCCCGCCACCTTGCCCTCCTCCCCTACGTTACCGACTTGATGAAATAACTTTAAAAGCTATCAGGAATTATGAAGATCATTCTCAAAGAAGACATCGCCAACCTTGGCTACAAAGACGATGTAGTCGAAGTCAAGAACGGATATGGTCGCAACTACCTTATCCCGACCGGCAAAGCAGTGATTGCAACCGAATCAGCTCTTAAAGTTCTTGCTGAAAACCAGCGTCAGCGCGCCCACAAGCTCGCACGCATCAAGGCTGAAGCCGAAGCCGCAGCAGCCGCTCTTCAGGACGTTAAGCTCACCATCGGTGCCAAGACCTCTTCTACCGGTACTATTTTCGGCTCTGTAAACGCCATCCAGATTGCAGAAGCTCTCGAAAAACTCGGCCACAACGTGGACCGCAAGCTCATCTCGCTCGACCCCGTCAAAGAAGTCGGCAACTACACAGCTATCATCAAGCTCCACCGCGATGTTACTGTAAACGTGCCCTTCGAAGTTGTTTCTGAATAATCATCCTTCAGCAAACCCTTCAACGGAAAAAGCATAAAAATATCAGGCGACCCTATGCTGTTCATAGGGCCGCCTGATTTCTTCTGAAAATCACCGTCAGGCAGACTCCGGCAGATAACACATTTTAACAACTCCGGCTTTTTCCCCGATTCATCGTCTAAAGCACCCTGTAGGTAGATAAGAGCCTCCGCCCGATTAAACTTTTGAGTAATTTTACGGTCAGAATTGACAGTCAACAATAATCCACCAACCAACAGAACTGAAAAAGAGAACTGAAAAGAATGACACGTTTCAACCGTTTAACATTGCTGTTCACCATCCTTCTGATTTCATTCACCACCTCCTTAGCCGCAAACATCACCGGCATAGTGAAAGATCTCGACACACAGGAACCGCTCCTTGAAGCAGCCATCAAACTCGTTGCTGCAAAAGACAGCACTTTCATAGCCGGAACAACAACAGACATCGACGGCAAATTCACACTCTCAGGCATAAAAGCCGGAAAATATATTCTCACCGTAAGCTACATCGGATATGCCGATCTCGAAAAACCAGTCACCGTCGGAGCCTCCAACCTCCGCCTCGGAGTGCTCGGCATCAAAGAATCCTCCCACATGCTCGGCGAAGTCAGCGTGGTAGCCGTAAAGACCCCCATCAAAGTGATGGAAGACACCGTTGAATACAACGCCGACTCATACCACACACAGCCAAACGCCGTGGTTGAAGACCTTCTCAAACGCCTTCCCGGCGTAGAGGTCGGCACCGACGGATCAATCACAGCCAACGGAAAAACCATCAGCAAATTCCTTGTCAACGGAAAGGAATTTTTCAGCGACGATCCCCAGGTAGCTTCCAAAAACCTTCCCGCCAACCTCATCGACAAACTCCAGGTAGTTGACCGAAAAAGCGATATGGCCCGGCTCACAGGAGTCGATGACGGAGAAGACGAGACTGTCATCAACCTCACATTCAAACAAGACATGAACCAGGGTTGGTTCGGCACCGCCGAAGCCGGCTACGGAACCGATGACCGCTACACCGGCTCCTTCAACCTCAACCGTTTCTGGAACGGAAACCAGGTAACACTCCTCGGCAACTTCAACAACACCAACCAGATAGGCTTCACTGACAGCAACGGCAGCCGCTTCCGCCGCTTCGGAGGCAACAACGGCATCACCGAATCGCGAGCACTCGGCCTGAACTTCAACGTGGGCAAGGAAGAGATCATCCGCGTAGGCGGCGACATCATGTGGAGCAACACCGATGCAAAGACCATCACCAGACAGGAACGCCAGTATCTTTTCGAAGACTACTCCACATATTCGAAAATCAACAAATCCGTCCGCGACCGAGGCAACAACTTCCGCGGTGACTTCCGTGTGCTTTGGAAACCAGACTCATTCAACACCCTCGAATTCCGCCCCAACTTCTCGCTCAACTTCAACAAATCTGAAGACCACGAGCTGACAGACTACTTCAACTCCTCGATGGTGCAGGCAAGTAAAAACAATGCCCGCAGCAGCAGCGACGGCGATTCATATGAATTCGGAGGACGCCTCATATACTCCCACAACTTCAAGCGCCACCGCGGACGCGCGTTCTCGATCTCCGGACAATACAAATACTCAAACGTAATCGAGACCGGCACATCGGTCAACGACTTCATCCGATATATCATGGACGAAGACGCCGACAACTCCCAGGACACATCAGACCTCCTCGACCAGTACAACGACAACCACACCTGGAGCAACCAGGTGATGGGCCAGTTCACCTGGACCGAACCGCTCGGCAACGTCAGCAACGGCAACTTCCTCACCTTCAGCTACCGCATGAACTACCGCTGGAACAACGCCGACAAACTCGTCTACAACATCCCTGATGACTACGAATATGGTGACATCATGCCCCCCGTAACCCTCAACCCCGACGGCACCCTGACCACAATCGAACCCGATCCGGACTACTCAAACCGCTACCGCAACAACTCCTTCAACCAGAACATCCGTCTCGGCTACAAGAAAGTCACCAAAAACTCAACTCTCGAAGCAGGCCTCTCACTGGTGCCGCAGATGTCAAAGTCGATCTACCTCGACAACTCCGACAAAAACATAGACCGCTGGGTGTGGAACTACGCCCCCTTCCTGCGCTACCGCTACAAATTCAGCAAGCGCCGATCCATCCAGCTCAACTACCGCGGACGCTCATCACAGCCCTCTATGGCCCAGCTGCAGCCCGTGGCCGACATCTCCAACCCGACCAACATCATCCAGGGTAACCCAAACCTCGACCCATCGTTCACCCACAACGTCAACATCCGCTTCCAGGATTTCAACACCGAATCGCAGCGAAGCATCATGCTCATGGGCGACTTCCAGATGACACAGAACTCCATAATCTCCAAATCGCTCATCAAGGATGACGGTACACGCGAAACAACCTATGCCAACGTCAACGGTGTCTGGAGCGGCCGCGTGATGAACATGTTCTCCATGCCACTGCGCAACAAGAAATGGAGCCTCTCAAACCACGTCTTCGTCAACGCAAACCGCTCGGTAGGTTTCAACAACAGCCAGCGCAACGCCTCGCTCTCCTTGAGAATCAACGAGAGTCCGGGCATCACTTTCCGACCCGATCATTTCGAACTCGAACTGCGCCCGCGCTACTCGGTCGAAACCACTTTCAACAGTGTGCAGAAAAACGCCGACCAGACAGTACACACCTACGGCGGACGCTTCGACGGCACCTACTACACTCCCTGGGGACTCACCCTGCAGTCCGACATCAACTACTCGGCCACCTCAGGCTATGCCGCCGGCTACGACACACGCACATGGATGTGGAACGCCACCATCTCCCAGCAGTTCCTGCGCAACAAGGCTCTGACTCTCGCCGTGAAAGTCTATGACCTTCTCAACCAGCGCAACAACATCCGCCGCAACGTCACCGCCAACTATATCGATGACACCCGCTACAACTCACTCACCCGCTACTTCATGGTGACTCTGAGCTACCGCTTCAACACCTTCGGCAAAGGCAACGAACCTTCGGCCGCAGGCGGAGGCGATTTCATGAGAGGCCACGGCGGTTGGCCCGGCAGAGGACCCGGCGGCGGTCCCGGTCGCAGGAACTGATAAATTTTTCCTGACAAAGCAGAAAAGTTTCGCCTTACAGGCTACATCAAACCGTAAAATCGTGTCAAGAGCTAAAAATCAATGCTTTTGACACGATTTTACCTTTTATCACCACTGCTTTGAATCTTTTTTACCCTCCTTTGAGGTCAGTTTGAGATAATTTTGCACTATTACAATTGCACATTTTTTGCATCACAAATCAATATCTCAAACTCAATAAGTCCATGAAAAATTTTGCATCCCTGCTCGCGGTAGCCGCCCTGATCTTTGGAGGATCTCAGTCGGCCGATGCTGCGAAAAAGGTCCACACCATCGGTGACAGCACTATGGCCAACTACGACGAATCGGCCACCATCACCAGAGGGTGGTGTCAGTATCTCCAACAGTTCCTCGATGGAATCGAAGTAAACAACCGCGGCAAAAACGGCGCTTCAAGCAAAAGTTTCTATAAGGAAGCCGCCTTCTGGACCTCTGTCAAGACTCAGATGTCGCCCGGCGACTACGTCCTCATCCAGTTCGCTCACAACGATGAAAAGACGCAGGGCATGGACGGCGACGAACTGATTGCCTACTACAAATCCATCGGCGATGACGCTCAGGCTGCCGCAACAGACTACCGTGGCACCAACCCCTCGACCACATATAAAGAATATCTCCGCAAATACGTCACCGAGACACGCGATGCCGGCTGCATCCCTATCCTTGTCGGCCCGATCTGCCGCATGTACTTCTCCGGCAACGACATCCGCCGCAACGGCCGCCACGACCTCGGTGACAATTTCTCGAAACTGACCTCAAGCGGCGTTTTAACCTCTCAGAAAGTAGCTGCATCTGACAATTCTATGGACTATGTCTGGCAGATGGAGCAGGTTGCCAACGAGATGAACGTTCCCTTCATTGACCTCACTACCGCCACAGCCGACCTCTATCTCAGCTACGGCGACTCTGACTGCCATTCGATTCTCAGTGACGGCGACGGCTCCACCCACCTCAGCGCCGTAGGTGCCGCCCTGATCGCCCGCCGCTTCGCAGGCCTTTGCCGTGAAGCCGGTGTCATGTCCGAGCACATCCGTCTCACCTCCGACCTCAGCGTCAGCCCCTCTGCCGCCGACCTCGGCCGGGGCTATGTAGGTCAGACTCTGACCAAGGAACTCATGGTGACAGCCTTTGACCTCACTCCCGCAGCCGGTCAGCTCACCGTCACAGCCGAAGGCAATGCCGAAGTCTCGACCGATCTGACCGAATGGAGCAAAAGTGCAAGCGTCAGTTACGAAGGCGGCACCATCATCAGGCGCTTCTCTGTCCGCATGACTCTTGAATCTGACAACAACGATGCGAAAATCATTGTCAGCGCCGGAGGCAAGTCCACAGAGATCCCCGTCACCGCCTCTGCCGTCCAGCTCTCAGGTGGCACCGAAGTCACCGCCTACTGGCGCCTTGAAAAAGATGACAGCTACACTCTTTCAGGACCCGCCACCGTCATATCGGAATCATGGGTAGGCATGACTTTGCAGAAATACTCCAACCCCAACGCCAACACCGTCTGGCCCGAAGGCACCGGCTTCGAGGCCTCGCGCAAGACTCAGCGCAATGTCATTCAGGGCGACAGTTGGCCCGCCGGCGAAATCGACGAGGTCTCTACCCGCTACATCGAATTCGGCATCACAGCCATGCCTGAAACCACACTCAACATCGACGAAATCAGCTACTACATGTGTGGCTGCGGCGGCAACGGAATGTGTGTCCACGTCTACTATTCTACCGAAGATGATTTTTCCGACACCAAACTCATCTATGAAAAGAAAAGTATGCCCGCCAACACTATGCTCGACGGCACCGTCCGCCCCATCATCTCGCTTGAAGGCGGCAAGTCGCTCCGTCTGCGTTTCTACCCCTGGTACAACTCCGCAGCCACCGGAAAGACCATCTGCCTTTCCGACATCCGCTTCCACGGCTGGGCCACTGCCTCCGGCGAATCCGGCATAGCTGAAATCGAGGGCGACCGCACAATTGTCGAGACGAGCTACTACACTCTTCAGGGCTGCCGTGTCAGTAATCCCTCGTCAGGATTCTACATTGCCCGCAGCCTTTACTCCGACGGCTCTGTCAAAACCGAAAAAGTGATCCTCTGATACGCATCATAACCAAATCTATACCTTATTCCATGTCATCCAACTATTTAAAGAAATTGGCTCTTGCGGCCCTTATAGCTGCCGGAACCGTCGCGGGCGTTTCTGCTCAGACCACGCTCGCCTCTTGGACTTTCGACGGTGGCTATGACAAAGCCGCAGGCGAAGGCCTTCAGCAAATTTACACTCCCAACGGAAATGCCTGGGCTGCCATCGGCCACTACTGGTTCAAAGACCAAGTCCCAGTCTTGCGTCCTGACGAAGCCGTAGGCAATTCAGCCGATTACTCTATGTCGGCTTACAGCGAAAACCGCTACTGGCAGCTCTGCGAAGGTTATCAGAACTACGTTTTCCGCATCGACAACAGCTCTGCTGAAAATAACTGCTCTGACTACACCGATCCCTCGCAGCATAAAGCCTACTTTGAATTCTCTTTCCCGACCAAAGGCTACAAGGGCATCAGCATCGACTATGCAATGGCTCCGGGCAACAATGTTGTAACTCCCGTCAAGCTCATCATGTCAGTCGACGGAGGCAATTCATGGTTCGACGGCGGCACGAACGACACGAGCGCGGCCTGGTACATATATAACAAAGCAAGCGTATCAATCTCAGCCAACAACAAAGACAATGTCATCGTCCGTCTGCTCCCCACAGTAGGCACAACCAACTGGAATCTCGACTATTTCACAGTGACCGCCGCCGAGGAAGCCGGCGCCACCACAGTCGACTCTGACATAGATTACTCATGGCCTTTCGACAAGGGCCCTGCAAGCGATCTCAACGCAGTTGCCTCGCTTGACGGCACAACCTCGGTTGCAAGTCTCTCGATCGGCAGTAACCTGTTGATCAAGGGTGTCCGTACCGATGGCGGCATCTCGGCAACGATGGTCGAACCCGTTGTCGGCAAAAACACGGCAAATGATGAAGCCAACGCTCTTTCATTCATCATCCGTCCCAAAAAGGGTCTGAAATTCCAGCCCGGAAAATTATCATTTCAGGCAAGCCGCGTAGGCACCAACGGCGGCAAATTTGACGTTGGCGTGACGGTTGACGGCTCCGAGTCTCTTGTCGCCACCAATATCACTCCCGCACTCGTCAAAAACGAGCCCTACTACTCGCTCTGCGAATACGATCTCAGTTCATTGCCTGCCACTGACGGGCCTGTCCTTATCAGAATCTACATCAAGGACCTTGATGCAAGCAAACAATATGCTTTCCAAAACATCAGACTCTCAGGCAAAATCAGCGGTGCGATCGAAGAAGTTCCCTCCTACACTCTCAGCCTGAAATCCGCTATCCACGCAGCCGGAACCATCTCCTGCACCCCCGGCGGAGCTGAATTCGATGCCGGAACCGCCCTCACGGTCTCTGTCACTGAAAACTTCGGCTATCACTTCACCTCTTGGACCGATGCCTCCGGAAAGACAGTCTCAACTGCCAACCCCTACTCGTTTGAAATCAGCGAAAACACTGAGCTGACCGCCAATTTCGACCAGAATAACGTCTACCCCCTCAACCTCAAAATCGAGGGCGGTGCCAATGTCAATCAGGTGCTTTTCGCCCCGGAAGGTAACGTAGTTGATGGCGTCCACTACTACGAAGAGGGCACCGATGTCCGGCTCACCACTGTCAACAACCGCATCCTGACCTTCAACAACTGGGAAGACAACACCACGGCTCCCTCGCGTGAAATCCGCATGGACGGCGAGAAAAACCTCACCGCCGTGTTCTCGGCCGACGACTACATTGTCGGATGGGACTTCTATTTCGACCAGCCTGCAAGCGAGCGCGCCGCTGACTACAAAGCCGAAAGCGACAACGCCGGCCTGCTCAGCCTCCGCAACCCCGAAGGCAAGACCACTTCTTGGCTCACACGCGGTGTCGGCAACGGCGCTGAAAATGGCAAATGGGGTGCACGCATCTGGAAAAACCTCTCGGAGCAGAACTACTTTGAAGTGTCATTCTCGTCCGTAGGCTACACCAACCTCGTCCTCTCTGCCGCCCTCGGCATCTCCTACAATTCCTATACCGTCATCAACGCACAGTACAGCACCGACGGCCAGAACTTCAACCCCTTCGGCACCTACAACCTCAAATCAGGCTGGACTTCCAACGAGTTCAACCTCCCCGCCGAAGCTGCCGGACAGCAACGCGTCTGGATCCGCTTCATGCCTGACCGCACCTCTCCGCTCGTCGGCAACACCAGCGACAATGACGGTCTCAGCATCGCCGAACTCTACATCCTCGCCGACCGCGAAAGCGCCAACGATGATGTTCCCCCCGTACTCGTAAGCACCATCCCCGCCGACGGAGCTGACGGAGCTTCCGCAACCGGTTCAATCATCCTTACTTTCAACGAAAAAGTCCTGACCGGCACCGGCAACGCCACTCTCAACGGCGAGACCATCGCTCCTACCCTCAGCGGCAAGAGCATCGTCTACAACTACAACAGTCTTGACTACAACACCAACTATACGTTCACCGTTCCCGCCGGAGCCATCACCGACCGCAGCGGCAACGCCTTCGCAGGCACCACTCTGACATTCACCACAATGGAGCGCTCGCAGCCCGAAGCACGTCTCTTTGACGCTATCGTAGCCCAAGACTGCAGCGGTGACTACGCAACCGTCCAGGATGCCATCGATGCCGCTCCCGCCAACCGCGTGAAACCCTGGCTCATCTTCGTCAAAAACGGTAACTACAACGAACACGTCGACATCCCCGCATCCAAGCCCATGCTCCACATCATCGGCCAGGACCGTGACAAAACCGTCATCCTCGACGACAAGCTTTGCGGCGGTGACAATGCCCTCCATGTAAGCGTAGGTGCCACCGTAGTCGTGAATTCCAACGACTGTTTATTCGAAAACATCACTCTCGAAAACTCCTACGGCCACGAACGTCAAGAAGGTCCTCAGGCTCTCGCCCTCAACACCACCGGCGACCGCACCATCTTCAACAACGTAGCCATGCTCTCCTATCAGGACACCTGGATCACTCCGTCAACCTCAGCTTACCGCGCTTATGTCCGCAATTCATTCATCGAAGGTGCTGTAGACTTCATCTACAACAGCGGTGACATCTTCATTGACAATACCATCCTCTACATCAACCGCAAGAGCGGCGGCTACATCGTGGCTCCCTCTCACGGAACGGACGTAAAATGGGGCTATGTCTTCAACAACTGTACAATCACAGCTCCCGGTGTGCCCTCGGAAACCTCCGTATGGCTCGGCCGTCCCTGGCACAACTACCCCAAGACCGTCTTCCTCAACACCCGCGCCGAGGTGACGATCCCCGCCACCGGATGGTATGAAACTATGGGCGGACTCCCCGCAATCTGGGCCGACTGGAACACTGTTGACGCCAACGGCAATCCCCTCGATCTCTCACAGCGCCGCGACACATACTACTACATGGACAACGGCGAAAAGGTCTACGGCAAAGCCAAAAACTCGCTCACTGACGAAGAGGCGGCACAGTACACTGTGCGCAACGTCCTCTCCGGATCCGACAACTGGGAACCCGTCATCAAGACCGAATCCTGCGCTACTCCCTCAGCCGGCCTGAGCAATGGCGTGATCTCATGGGATGCCGTGCCCTATGCCATCTGCTATCTCATCACCAAGGGCGATGAAGTCATCGGATTCACAACTGAAACTTCAATGTCAGTCGACCCGGCCGTCAGCCGTGCCAATGAAAGCGGCTATTCAATCCAGGCTGTCAACGAATTCGGCGGTCTCAGCCCCAAAGCAGCCGTCATCAACGGTTCTGTGACCGGAATCAGCGAAATTGAAGCTGACGCAAACGGCCAAGGCGAGATAATCGAGATCTACGATCTCCAGGGTCGCCGTCTGAACGCTCCCGCGAGAGGTCTGAACATCGTCCGCCGTCTTTGCAGCGACGGAAGCATCAAAGTTGAGAAGCTTATTTTCTAAAATTTATCGAACAGCGATAGTATTTTAGAGGTTGTTTAAAAACAATAGTTAAAATCTGAGTGGTGTATCTTTTAGAT
>ERZ778513.1464-NODE-1464-length-14070-cov-4.613414_pt1 | contig 14070 bp, 10 predicted proteins | sample MGYA00510345_ERZ778513 | MGnify/ENA primary metagenome ERZ778513 (study PRJEB29527, sample SAMN07138966) | mouse gut metagenome | material: feces | host: mouse | place: China:Nanjing | collected 2016-01-25 ... | reverse complement strand
CGCCTCTTTCTCGAAGTGATACGTTCCGCCTCTTTCGCTGAGGTCGAAAGTAGATACTAATTCAGTCTTATTATCCACAATCAGTAAGGCGCTTTGTTCGGCGAAACGCCCTACTTCTACAGTATAAGGCTCTTCCGGCATAACTTTATTAACTATAAGGCTGTCATTAACAAACAAAGAGACAGAATCCCCGGCGAATCCTTTCACCAGACTGATAGTATAAGTTTCGATAAAATGTCGTTCATCCTGTTTCTCCCGTTGCAGGCGCATACTCATGTATACAAAAATAACCACTACGAATATGACTGCAAAAGCCAGGATTCCATTGCCTAGCATAAATTGTTTATTGGTGTTGAGACGGTGTGTCATAATGCCTGTTTTTTAAATTGCGGTGTAAAGATACGAAGATAAGACTGTTAATTCATACTTTTTTTCTTTAATGTTTTGTAGTCGAACAGATTATTTATATCTTTGCAACCGGAAACGGATGAAAGGTGGAGGGGCAATTAAGCTCCTTTTTTTGTTCTTATATAGTTAATAAATGATAGAAAAGAAAACTGTTTGTCAGATTGTAGAAGAGTGGTTGGAAGGAAAAGACTACTTTTTGGTAGAAGTAACCGTAAGCCCGGATGACAAGATTGTGGTCGAAATAGACCATGCGGAAGGCGTTTGGATTGAAGATTGTGTGGAGCTTAGCCGCTACATAGAGTCAAAACTGAACCGTGAAGAGGAAGATTATGAACTGGAAGTAGGGTCGGCCGGTATCGGACAGCCCTTTAAAGTACTGCAACAGTATTATATCCACATCGGACAAGAAGTGGAGGTATTGACTAAAGACGGACGCAAACTGGCCGGCATACTGAAAGATGCCGATGAAGAGAAGTTTACGGTAGGCGTAGAGAAGAAGGTAAAACTCGAAGGTTCCAAGCGTCCGAAGCTGGTAGAAGAGGACGAAACCTTCACTTATGAGCAAATAAAATATACTAAATACTTAATTAGCTTTAAATAGTTATGGCCAAAAAAGAAGAAACAATCAGCTTGATTGATACATTTTCGGAATTTAAAGAACTGAAGAATATCGATAGAACGACGATGGTCAGTGTACTTGAAGAGTCGTTCCGCAGCGTTATCGCGAAAATGTTTGGCACCGATGAAAATTACGACGTAATCGTGAACCCGGACAAGGGTGACTTCGAGATATGGCGTAACCGTGAAGTTGTGGCCGATGAAGATTTGACGAACCCGAACATGCAGATTTCGTTGAGCGAAGCACAGAAAATCGATGCTTCCTATGAAGAGGGTGAAGAGGTGACTGACGAGGTTATCTTTGCGAAATTCGGTCGTCGCGCTATCCTGAATCTCCGCCAGACGCTGGCTTCCAAGATTCTGGAACTCGAAAAAGACAGTATTTATAATAAATATATAGATCAGGTAGGTACCATCATCAATGCGGAAGTTTATCAAATCTGGAAAAAGGAAATGTTGCTTCTCGACGATGAAGGAAACGAACTGCTGTTGCCTAAGACCGAACAAATCCCGAGCGACTTCTATCGTAAAGGTGAAACGGCGCGCGCAGTAGTTGCCCGCGTGGATAATAAGAACAATAATCCTAAGATTATCTTGTCACGTACTTCTCCCGTTTTCCTGCAACGTCTGTTTGAGATGGAAGTACCCGAAATCAATGATGGATTGATTACCATCAAGAAGATTGCCCGCATCCCCGGCGAACGTGCCAAGATTGCGGTAGAATCTTATGATGACAGAATCGACCCCGTAGGAGCTTGTGTAGGTGTCAAGGGAAGTCGTATTCATGGCATCGTTCGTGAACTTCGCAATGAGAATATCGATGTAATCAATTATACATCGAACATTTCATTGTTTATACAGCGTGCTTTGAGCCCGGCAAAAATTTCTTCTATCCGTCTGAATGAGGAAGAGAAAAAAGCAGAGGTATTCCTCAAACCGGAAGAAGTATCGTTGGCTATCGGTAAAGGCGGTTTGAATATCAAACTGGCCAGTATGTTAACTGAGTACACTATCGACGTGTTCCGTGAGTTGGATGAGAATTTGGCTGATGAGGATATTTATCTCGACGAATTCAGAGACGAAATCGACGGCTGGGTGGTTGATGCAATCAAGGCTATCGGTATCGATACGGCAAAAGCTGTGTTGAATGCTCCTCGTGAGATGTTGATTGAAAAGACGGACCTGGAAGAAGAGACAGTGGACGAAGTAATACGCATTTTGAAATCGGAGTTTGAAGAAGAATTGGAACCGGAACATAATCAGGAACACGATCAAGAACCGGAACAAGGACAAGAGTAATGGGTAATTACAATTGAAATTTTCTTCGCTCCATTTATTCATTAAATTTAAAATATGACGATAAGGTTAAACAAAGTTACAAGAGATTTGAACGTAGGAATCGCGACGGTAGTTGAGTTCCTGCAAAAGAAAGGGCATACCGTTGAGGCTAATCCTAATACCAAAATTAGTGAGGAGCAGTACGCTATACTCGTAAAAGAGTTTAGCACAGACAAGAACCTTAGACTTGAATCGGAGCGTTTCATTCAGGAACGTCAGAATAAGGATCGTAATAAGGCGTCGGTGTCGATTGAAGGCTTCGAAAAGCAGGCTGAAAAACCGAAGTCGGAAGATGTGATCAAGACAGTCGTACCTGAGGATTCACGTCCAAAGTTTAAACCTGTCGGAAAGATTGATTTAAATAACCTGAGCGGTCGTAAAACTGATAAAAAAGTAGAAAAAGAACCGGAGCAGAAAAAAGAAACTGTAGTAGAACGTCCTGGTGTTGAACAGGAGGTAAAGAAAGAACCGGAGGTAAAGAAAGAACCCGAAATGAAGAAGGAAGAGGTGGCAGTACCTGCTCCGGCTCCAGTTCAGGTTGAACCTGTGGTGAAACAACCGGAACCTGTAGCACAACACAAACCGGCGGAGGTTGAAAAAGTGGAAGAAGTGATTAAAGAAGAGCCGAAGAAGGTAGAAGCACCTGTGAAGGCCGAAGAACATAAAAAAGAAGAAAAGCTTGTGGAAGCAGTAGCAACGGAAGCAGTAGTTTCGGAAGAAAAAAGCACTCCCAAGGAAGACGAGATTTTTAAGATCCGTCAGCCGGAATTGGGCGCAAAGATTAATGTTATCGGTCAGATTGACCTTGCAGCATTGAATCAGTCTACTCGTCCTAAGAAAAAATCGAAGGAAGAGAAACGTCGCGAACGCGAAGAAAAAGATAAAATCCGTCAGGATCAGAAGAAACAAATGAAAGAAGCCATCATCAAGGAAATCCGCAGGGATGATTCTAAACAGATGAAGGGCGGAGCAAAAGAGAGTGTGGATGCAGTTTCTAAGAAGAAGCGGAATCGTATCAACAAAGAGAAAGTGGACGTTAATAACGTGGCAACTTCCAACTTCGCGGCTCCGAGACCGAATGTGCAAGGTAAAGGTGGTGGCAACGCTAACGGTGGCCAGGGCGGTAATAATCGTGGTGGCAACAACCAGGGCGGAAACAATAACAATAGAAGAAATAACAACAACAATAACAGAGACCGCTTCAAGAAACCGGTCATCAAACAGGAAGTGAGCGAGGAAGACGTAGCTAAGCAGGTAAAGGAAACTCTTGCACGTCTGACAACCAAGGGTAAGAACAAGGCTTCCAAATATCGTAAGGAAAAACGTGAAATGGTTTCCAGCCGTATGCAGGAACTGGAAGACCAGGAAATGGCAGACAGCAAGGTATTGAAGCTGACCGAATTCGTAACGGCTAATGAGTTGGCTACGATGATGGACGTTTCTGTCAACCAGGTTATCGCTACTTGCATGAGCATCGGTATCATGGTTTCTATCAACCAGCGTCTGGATGCGGAAACAATCAATCTGGTAGCCGAAGAATTCGGGTTCAAGACCGAATATGTAAGTGCGGAAGTGGCACAGGCCATCGTTGAAGAGGAAGATGCTCCGGAAGATTTGCTGCCGCGCGCTCCGATTGTTACGGTGATGGGACATGTTGACCACGGTAAGACATCCTTGCTTGACTATATCCGTAAGGCGAATGTAATTGCCGGTGAGGCCGGAGGTATTACACAGCATATCGGTGCGTACAATGTGAAGTTGGAAGACGGACGCCGTATCACATTCCTCGATACTCCGGGTCATGAGGCGTTTACAGCTATGCGTGCCCGTGGTGCGAAAGTAACGGATATCGCCATCATTATTGTGGCTGCCGATGATAACGTGATGCCGCAGACGAAGGAAGCAATTAACCATGCGATGGCAGCAGGCGTACCTATTGTATTCGCTATCAATAAGGTAGATAAGCCGACTGCTAATCCGGATAAGATTAAAGAAGAACTGGCTGCGATGAATTACCTTGTTGAAGAATGGGGTGGTAAGTATCAGTCACAAGATATCTCAGCCAAGAAAGGTATCGGTGTAGAAGACCTGTTGGAGAAGGTATTGCTGGAAGCCGAAATGCTTGACTTGAAGGCAAACCCGAATCGTAATGCTTCAGGTTCCATCATCGAATCTTCACTGGACAAGGGACGTGGATATGTAGCTACCGTGCTGGTATCCAACGGTACTTTGAAGGTAGGGGACATCGTCTTGGCGGGAACAAGCTACGGACGTGTGAAGGCTATGTTCAACGAACGTAACCAACGCATCAAGGAAGCAGGTCCTTCCGAACCGGCGTTGATTCTGGGACTGAACGGCGCTCCTGCTGCCGGTGACACGTTCCATGTAGTAGAAACAGACCAGGAGGCCCGTGAAATCACCAACAAACGTGAACAGTTGGCTCGTGAACAGGGCTTGCGTACACAGAAGATTCTTACTTTGGATGAGTTGGGACGTCGTATCGCTTTGGGTAACTTCCAGGAATTGAACATCATCGTTAAGGGTGACGTGGACGGTTCTGTCGAAGCATTGAGCGACTCGTTGATTAAGTTGTCTACGGAACAAATCCAGGTAAATGTTATCCATAAGGGTGTAGGAGCAATTTCCGAATCGGATGTTTCTCTGGCTGCCGCTTCGGATGCGATTATCGTCGGATTCCAGGTACGTCCTTCGGGAGCTGCCGGTAAGATGGCTGATCAGGAAGGTGTCGATATCCGCAAGTACTCTGTCATCTACGATGCAATCGAAGAGGTGAAGGCTGCTATGGAAGGTATGTTGGCTCCGGAGTTGAAGGAACAGATTACCGCAACGATCGAAATCCGCGAGGTGTTCAACATCACGAAGGTGGGTCTTGTAGCCGGTGCAATGGTGAAGACAGGAAAGGTGAAACGCAGCGACAAGGCTCGTTTGATTCGCGATGGCATCGTTATCTTTACCGGAAACATCAATGCATTGAAACGTTTCAAGGACGACGTGAAGGAAGTAGGTACAAACTTCGAGTGCGGTATCAGTCTGGTGAACTGCAATGACATGAAGGTAGGCGACATGATTGAGACATTCGAAGAAATTGAAGTGAAACAGACATTGTAATAAAGCAGTGCTGAATCTATATCAGGCACGGGTTACGCGGATTTCACGGTTCTTAATAAATCCGTGAATTCCGTGAAATCCGTGCCTGAATTATATAATAGAGCAAAGAAATATGGCAACGATTGATATCATCATCCTTATTATAGTAGGTGCAGGGGCGATAGTGGGCTTTATGAAAGGCTTCATTCGCCAGTTGGCTTCCATTTTGGGGTTGATAGTCGGTCTGATGGCGGCGAAAGCTTTGTATGCTTCTTTGGCAGCAAAACTTTGCCCGGCAGTGACCGATTCGATGACAGTTGCGCAGGTGCTGGCTTTTATTATGATTTGGATTGCCGTACCGTTGATTTTTGTACTGGTTGCTTCATTGCTGACAAGGGCAATGAAAGCAATTTCGCTGAACTGGCTGAACCGTTGGTTGGGAAGCGGGCTTGGAGCACTCAAATTCCTCTTGTTAACAAGTGTGGTGATTGGTGCGATAGAGTTTATAGATGGCGATAATAAGTTAATTAGTGCAACAAAAAAGGAGGAATCTTTGTTATATTATCCGATGGAAACGTTTTCGGGGATATTTTTCCCTGTGGCGAAGAATATGACGCAACAATATATATTAGAGAATAAAGATGCAACAAGAAGAACCCAATAAATATGTAAAGGAACTGACGCAGGAGAAGTACAAATATGGCTTCACTACGGAGGTACATACAGACATCATTGAGCGTGGACTCAATGAAGATGTGATTCGTTTGATTTCATCGAAAAAGGACGAACCGGAATGGCTGCTGGAGTTCCGCCTGAAGGCGTACCGCTATTGGCTGACGCTGGAGATGCCTGCTTGGGCACATCTCCGTATTCCTGAGATTGATTATCAGGCAATTTCCTACTATGCCGACCCGACAAAGAAGAAAGAAGGGCCGAAGAGCATGGAAGAAGTAGACCCTGAGCTGATAAAAACATTTAATAAGCTGGGAATCCCTTTGGAAGAACAGATGGCCCTTAGCGGAATGGCGGTGGATGCCGTGATGGACTCCGTTTCCGTAAAGACCACCTTCAAGGAGACACTGATGGAGAAGGGGATTATTTTCTGCTCGTTCAGCGAAGCGGTGCGGGAGCATCCGGATCTGGTGAAGAAATACATGGGGTCGGTAGTAGGCTACCGTGACAATTTCTTTGCTGCGTTGAACTCCGCAGTGTTCTCGGACGGTTCTTTCGTATATATCCCGAAGGGTGTGCGCTGTCCGATGGAACTTTCTACCTATTTCCGTATCAATGCCCGCAACACGGGACAGTTTGAACGTACGTTGATTGTGGCGGATGATGACTCTTACGTTTCTTACCTGGAAGGTTGTACGGCACCGATGCGTGATGAAAACCAGTTGCATGCCGCTATTGTGGAGATTGTCGTGCACGACCGCGCCGAAGTGAAATACAGCACTGTCCAGAACTGGTATCCGGGTGATGCCGAGGGCAAGGGCGGTGTATATAACTTCGTGACGAAACGTGGCAACTGCAAAGGGGTAGACAGCAAACTGTCCTGGACACAGGTGGAAACCGGTTCGGCAATTACCTGGAAATATCCTTCCTGCATCCTGACAGGTGACAACTCGACAGCCGAATTCTATTCCGTAGCTGTGACAAACAACTACCAACAGGCGGATACCGGTACGAAGATGATTCACTTGGGCAAGAATACCCGCAGTACGATTGTAAGTAAGGGTATCTCTGCCGGACATAGCGAGAACTCCTATCGAGGGCTGGTACGTGTAGCGGAAAAAGCGGATAATGCCCGCAATTACAGTCAGTGTGACTCTTTGTTGTTGGGAGACAAGTGCGGTGCGCACACCTTCCCCTATATGGATATTCACAATGAAACGGCGGTAGTGGAGCACGAAGCTACAACGAGCAAGATCAACGAAGATCAGATTTTCTATTGCAACCAGCGAGGTATTCCCACAGAGGATGCTATCGGGCTGATTGTGAACGGATATGCGAAAGAAGTATTGAATAAACTTCCGATGGAATTTGCGGTAGAAGCACAGAAACTGCTTGCCATCTCATTGGAAGGAAGCGTGGGGTGATTTACTAGTTGGCAATTTACGATTTACTATTTGGCTGTGCGCTTGTAGGAGGTAAATTGTCGGTAGTATGGGGTTTTAATAGTAAATAGTAAATGGAAAAATAGTACATATATCATGTTAGAAATAAAAGACCTGCATGCCAGCATTAATGGCAAAGAGATATTGAAAGGCATCAACCTGACGGTGAAGCCCGGCGAAGTACATGCAATTATGGGGCCGAACGGTTCCGGCAAGAGTACGCTTTCTTCCGTTCTGGTGGGGAATCCTGCTTTTGAGGTAACGAAAGGCTCGGTCACTTTTTATGGAAAGAATCTGTTGGAATTGAGCCCCGAAGACCGTAGCCACGAAGGTATTTTCCTTAGTTTCCAGTATCCGGTAGAGATTCCGGGCGTAAGCATGGTCAACTTTATGCGTGCTGCCGTGAACGAGCAACGCAAATATAAAGGTCTGCCTGCGCTGACGGCCAGTGAGTTTCTGAAACTGATGCGTGAGAAACGTGCGGTGGTAGAGCTGGATAATAAGTTGGCTAACCGTTCGGTGAATGAAGGCTTTTCGGGTGGTGAAAAGAAACGGAACGAAATCTTTCAGATGGCTATGTTGGAACCGCGGTTGAGCATCCTCGATGAGACAGACTCCGGTCTGGATATTGACGCACTCCGCATCGTGGCGGAAGGGGTGAACAAACTGAAGACTCCCGATACAAGCACGATTGTCATCACTCACTACCAACGTCTGCTCGACTATATCAAACCGGATATCGTACATGTACTTTATAAAGGCCGTATCGTGAAAACTGCCGGCCCGGAACTTGCCCTGGAACTGGAAGAGAAAGGATATGATTGGATTAAGAAAGAAGTAGGAGAATAATCCGTGCCTATAAATAAAAATATAAACTATGATAGTTGAACAACAATATATCGAACTTTTCTCACAGACGGAAGCCATGATTTGCAAGCATAGCGCTGAAGTGCTGAATGCTCCTCGCGCTGCTGCCTTTGCCGATTTTGAGCGAATCGGATTCCCGACCCGTAAGATGGAAAAGTATAAATATACGGATGTGAGCAAGTATTTCGAGCCGGACTTCGGCTTGAACCTGAACCGCCTGCCCATTCCGGTCAACCCGTATGAAGTGTTTAAGTGTGACGTTCCGAATATGAGCACGGCTCTTTATTTTGTGGTCAACGACGCATTTTATAATAAGGCACTTCCTAAAGTCCATTTGCCGGAAGGCGTTATCTTCGGCAGTTTGAAAGAGGTGGCCGAACAGCACCCGGACCTGGTGAAGAAATATTACGGCAAACTGGCGGACACGTCCAAAGATGGCGTGACGGCTTTCAATACGACTTTTGCACAAGATGGCGTTATCTTCTATGTGCCGAAGAATGTAATCGTGGAGAAGCCCGTCCAATTAGTGAATATCCTGCGTGCGGACGTTAACTTTATGGTCAACCGCCGTGTGCTGATTATTCTGGAAGACGGAGCGCAAGCCCGTCTGCTGATTTGCGACCATGCGATGGATAATGTGAATTTCCTTGCCACACAAGTGATTGAAGTCTTTGCCGGAGAAAATACGGTATTCGATATGTATGAGTTGGAAGAAACACATACAAGCACCGTCCGCATCAGCAACCTGTATGTGAAGCAGGAAGCCGACAGCAACGTCCTTCTGAATGGCATGACTTTGCACAATGGTACCACCCGCAATACTACCGAAGTCCTGCTGGCAGGCGAGGGCGCTGAAATAAACCTTTGCGGTATGGCGATTGCTGACAAAAACCAGCATGTTGACAATCATACGAGCATCGACCATGCCGTTCCGAACTGCACCAGCAACGAGCTGTTCAAATACGTGCTCGATGACCAGTCGGTAGGCGCGTTTGCCGGACTGGTATTGGTGCGCCCTGACGCCCAGCATACAAACTCCCAACAGACCAACCGGAATCTTTGTGCCACGCGCGATGCCCGTATGTACACACAACCCCAGTTGGAAATCTATGCCGATGACGTGAAATGTTCGCACGGGGCAACGGTAGGGCAACTCGACGAGAATGCACTGTTTTATATGCGTTCGCGTGGAATCGATGAGAAAGAAGCACGTTTGCTTCTGATGTTTGCATTTGTCAATGAAGTGATTGATACGATTCGTATGGACGTGTTGAAAGACCGTCTGCACTTATTGGTTGAGAAGCGTTTCCGTGGCGAGTTGAACAGATGCCAGGGGTGCGCGATTTGTAAATGATAGTCATTAAACTGCTAATAACTGATAAACGTGGATATTCAAAAGATACGTGAGGATTTTCCGATATTGAGCCGTACGGTTTATGGCAAGCCTTTGGTTTATTTCGACAACGGTGCGACGACGCAGAAACCTCGCCTGGTAGTCGATGCGTTGGTAGACGAGTATTATTCTGTGAATGCCAATGTGCATCGCGGTGTACATTACCTCTCCCAACAGGCAACGGAATTGCATGAAGCTTCCCGCGAAACGGTGCGCCGGTTTATCAATGCCGGTAGCACGAGTGAAGTGGTATTCACCCGGGGAACGACGGAGAGCATCAACCTGCTCGTCTCCAGCTTTGGCGACGAGTTTATGGAAGAGGGCGATGAAGTCATCCTCTCGGTGATGGAGCACCACAGCAATATCGTCCCTTGGCAACTGCTGGCAGCCCGCAAAGGAATTGCAATCAAAGTGGTTCCGATGAACGACAAAGGCGAACTGTTGTTGGACGAATACGAGAAACTCTTCTCGGAACGCACGAAGATTGTCAGCGTAGTCCAGGTTTCCAATGTCTTGGGTACAGTAAATCCCGTGAAGGAAATGATTGCGACAGCCCACGCCCACGGTGTACCTTGCCTGGTTGATGCCGCCCAGTCTATCCCTCACATGAAAGTGGACGTACAGGACTTGGATGCCGACTTCCTGGTATTCTCAGCTCATAAGGTATATGGACCGACCGGTGTCGGCGTACTTTATGGAAAGGAAGAGTGGCTGGATCGCCTGCCGCCTTATCAGGGTGGCGGTGAGATGATTCGACACGTCTCTTTTGAGAAAACGACCTTCAACGAACTGCCTTTCAAGTTTGAAGCCGGTACGCCCGATTATATAGGAACCACCGGATTGGCAAAAGCTCTCGACTACGTGAACGGTATCGGTATGGAGCAAATCGCGAAGCACGAACACGAACTGACCACCTATGCCCTGCAACGCCTGAGGGAAATACCTGATATGCGTATATTCGGTGAAGCTGCCGACAGGGGAGCGGTTATCTCTTTCCTGGTAGGCAATATCCATCACTTCGACTTGGGTACTCTGCTCGACCGTTTAGGAATTGCCGTCCGTACGGGGCATCATTGTGCGCAGCCCTTGATGCAACGGCTAGGCATTGAAGGAACCGTCAGGGCTTCGTTCGCCATGTATAATACGAAATCGGAAGTTGATGCATTAGTGTCGGGAATCGAACGCGTCAGCCGTATGTTTTAAGATATAAATCGCTGCTCCTGTGAGGAATGGCGATTTTTTTTTCTTTAACTAAAAAAGATGCCTTCAAGTGCAGTGATTTGAAGTTTCAAGCGTCTAATAGTAGAAAAAGGAATATTCGGAGAGTCGTGAGACTATGCTTATATTATAAATTCTCTCTCTTTAACATTAATGGCAGCTATATCGTAAAAAGTTACGGTATAGCTGCAACTTTTTAGGGGTGTTCCCCGTCTTAATAGATAAGCGAATAAATTAAAAAAGAGAAAAAGGCCATGTTAGTAACGACAACTCCCATTATTGAGGGAAAACGAATAGTGAAGTATTATGGAATCGTTTCCGGCGAGACAATCATAGGTGCCAACGTATTCCGTGACTTGTTTGCAAGTATCCGTGACATTGTAGGCGGACGTTCCGGTTCTTATGAAGAAGTGCTGCGTACGGCAAAAGATACCGCTTTGAAAGAAATGCAGGCACAGGCAGCCCAACTGGGAGCTAATGCCGTGATAGGTGTTGATTTGGACTACGAGACAGTAGGAGGTAGTGGCAGTATGCTGATGGTGACTGCCAACGGTACAGCCGTAAAGATTGAGGATTAACTGATTATTATTGTGTGAAAAGAAAGGGGAAACGCCGTTAAACGGTGAATCCCCTTTTCTGTTTTCGTTTCTTTTATTCTGCAGTCAGCTCAATCACACGACTGAAAGTCCGGTTGGCAGTGAAAGCATGGATGCCTACCTTCATCAGATAGTCGCCGGAATAAGTTTTCTCGTTGGCGTCCAGATTAGATTTCTGGTTTGGCATCAGATTGATCTCTTTCACCTTATACATCTTCTTTGCATCCAATCCCTGAAGTTTCACCGGAAGCAACTTTTCGCCGAAACGCGGATGAATGTCATACGTATAAAGCACAGCCTTATTCTTATCCGGTGTGGCATACATTACGGACATGTGGTTGCCGTCGTAAGGAGAAACCAGTCTGTATTGGTCGCCATCGAGAATCACTTTTTTCAGACGCGTCCAGTTGGCAACTGCCCCTTGACAGTAAGCCAGTTCGTCGGCATTCAGTTCTTTCAGTCCGAGGTCGAAGCCAAGTTTGCACATGCTGGCTACATCGGTACGGAATTTCACGCTTGTCTTTTTGTTCCAGCTAGTCACGTGTGCAGCCATTGCTTTGGCGGGGAAGATTTGTGAGAATCCCCATTGGATGAACAGACGTTCTATCGGGTCGGTATTATCACTGCACCAGAATTCTGTGAAATATTTCAGAGCCTCGTAGTCGCAACGCGCACCACCACCGGAGCAAAGCATCATCGGTGTATTGGGATATTTCTCTTTTACACGTTTCAGCACATTATATATACCGCGCACGTGGTCGATGTAAAGCTGTCCCTGTTTGTTTTTCAGGTAGGGAGAGTAGATGTTGGTGATAGGCGAGTTGCAGTCCCATTTGAAATAAGCCACTTCCGGGTTTTCGGTCAGAATGTTGTCTACCACACCGAAAACGAAATCTTGCACTTTCGGGTTGCTGAGGTCGAGCACCAATTGGTTGCGATAATAATACGTTTCGCGGTTCGGTAGGGTGATAGCCCAGTCGGGATGCTTTTCGAAGAGTTCGCTTTTCGGATTCACCATTTCCGGTTCAATCCAGATACCGAATTTCACTCCGGCTTCTTTGGCCGAATTTACAAGAGCGGGGATACCGCCGGGAAGTTTCGACTTCATAACTTCCCAGTCGCCTAGTCCGGCATTATCACTGTTGCGCGGGTGCTTGTTTCCGAACCAGCCATCGTCGAGCAAGAACATATCTACGCCGAGGTGTTTGGCTTCCTTCATTAGTTCGGAGAGTAATTCTTCATTGAACTTGAAGTAGGTGTTTTCCCAGTTGTTCAGCAGGGTGAGGCGGTCGCCTTGCCCGTCTTTCAGTTGGTAGTTGCGAGCCCAGGCATGAAAGTTACGGCTGGCTTCGCCCGTGCCGTTGTTACTGAAAGTGAACATAAATTCGGGAGTTGTAAATACTTCGTCCGCTTTCAGTTCATAATCAGAAGCATAAGGATTGATAGCCGGGATTACACGAAGATTGCCGATGTTGTCCACCTCAAAAGTAAACTGGAAATTTCCTGTCCATCCGATAGTGCCCAGCATCACACGTCCTTGTGTTTCCTGTGCCGGTTGCTCGATACCGAGTTCGAAGAACGGATGCGTGTGCATGGCAGCACGGCTTCCGAGCTTAGTGTCGATTACTTTCTTTCCGAATCGTAGTGGCTGTGTACTCATCTGTGCTTCTTTCGCCCAGTCACTGCTGAATTCAGTCAGATAATATTCATTTCCGGAGAAATAGAGCATGGTGGAAGCATAACGCCACAAAGTGACCGGTTTCTTTTCTTTATGTTTTATTTCACTCCATGTCTTGATAACGTTCTCTTTCGGATAAGCGATATAATGCAAAGCCACTTCTACCGGATATTGGTTGTCTTTCAGACGGATGATTGTTTCCGTTCCGCCTGCCACGGCTTTCTGTTCCGAAGATACATAGCGGAGGATAGTGCTCGGATTGCCGTCGCTGTGAGTGATAGCCACAGCCGGTTCAAAGTAATCCTCTGCACCGGAACCCGGATATACTTCCCAGCCGCGTGTGGATACACTTCCGTCACTGCCGCCTTTCACATAAGGGGAGAAATTGTCTATGTCGCGTTCGTTCAGTAACTTATCGCCGAGATAAGCCTGATAAAGGCGTCCGTTCGGAGCCACTTGAAGGATTAAGTCCGTGTTGTCCGTTGCGATGCGGATGACGTTCTTTGCCTGGGCATTCACTTGCGTCAGTGCAAACAAAGCCATTAGTAGTAGAAATAGTTTCTTCATGGTGTTTTGTAATTATTGGGTGTTAGTTGGTTTACGAGTATAAAACTGCCCAAAGATAATGATAATTTATAATGTACGGGTTAGAATTTAATGCTGGTGTTAAATATTACAGTAAGAGCCTGTTTAAATTTTCCTGAGATTATGTTAGATAGGCTTTACCGACCT
>ERZ778513.1455-NODE-1455-length-14106-cov-3.900434_pt1 | contig 14106 bp, 16 predicted proteins | sample MGYA00510345_ERZ778513 | MGnify/ENA primary metagenome ERZ778513 (study PRJEB29527, sample SAMN07138966) | mouse gut metagenome | material: feces | host: mouse | place: China:Nanjing | collected 2016-01-25 ... | reverse complement strand
TTAATTGCCGATGGTAGTCAAAGAATCTCGTATATACAATTTCTAAAAAAAGAAATTAAAATCCCCGAAATATGGAGATTTTAAATACATATAGAGATTCTGATTACCTGCTACAATGCTGCCGCCTGGAAGGCACAAGGAAGCGGAAAGTATCAACGAATGGGGACTAAATATACAGCTATTATATGCTAACATTAACTCTTTACTAATACTACTATTAATACTTAATATATATTATTATCTATATATTATTATGTCTATATACTATTATATTTATATAATATAGTAATATATTTATTTATCACTATGTTATATAGATAAATAAAAATTAGAAAAATATAACAAATAATACATATATTTAAGAAAAATTATTGGAGGTAAATACTTTGAATAAAGAAAAGAAAACCGAACAGATAAACTTACGTTTAACAAAGTCCGAGAAGGATATGCTTTATAAAAACGCAGGGATAAATGGGAAGAACGTAACGGAATACATTATCAATCTTATAAAAAACAATTCAAAAAGTGTATCGTATGAGCAGTATATAACAGATTCAATGACTGAAAATAATATAATAAATAATTTATTATTGAGTGATAAATTATCGAATAAGTCAAAGAAAATTATCATCCGGGAGGTGAGAAAGTATGTCGGATATTCGAATTGAAGTTTTTAATGGTTCTTATGATAATGATGACGTATACAAAAAACTATTGAGGTACATTTCTAACAAATTATATTGCAATGGTTATGGGTTTAATTATGATTCTTCGTTGTCTATAATTGATCAATTTCGATTAAGTGAGGAGTACTCTGAGTATACAAATGACCAAAAAATGTGGCACTTTATTATTACCTTCTCCTCTAATTTAAATCATAAATATCTTCTGAATATGGCAGTGGAAGTGTCCTCAAAATTTGCTGCTGATTATCAGGTTATGTTCGGACTTGACACTAGAATAAGTGATGGACGGTACCGCCCGCATCTGCATTTTGCTGTTAATGCATTCAGTTACCATCCGCATACTCAGCCGCTTACAAAAGATCGAATAAGGGGGTATATGGAGGATATACAAAAATTTTTATCTGACCGATATGTGGGGGAAGTTACCCTGCAGTTTATGGGAAAGAAAGGTGGAAAAAATGTTTGCTGATTATGATGATATTTTATCGATTGAAGAAGTTGCTGAGATACTCAAAGTTGGCATGTCTCAAGCATACAAGATTGTCCGGACAGGGAAATTAAAGGGGTACAAAGAGGGTAGGAACTGGAAGATATTAAAACCGTCTCTCATCAAATATGTGATGGAGCAGAGTGGTCTATAAAGACAGTGATTGTAAATTTTGTTGAAATTATAGTTTCAATATTTATGGAAATGGAATATTATATGCAAAAATCCAAATTCCAATCATAATGGCTTTTTATATATTGCTTTTATAAATTTAAATTATATATTTTTGTAAAATTTTTAGTTTGGAAAAACGCTGTTTCCAGATCAAGGTACGATATTTACATGAGATATTCTCCCGCTCCTGCATAATACTATAGACACATGTGAAATTTAAACTTATAATGCTTATATACATCTATACATAAATAAATTGTACATGTTGCATTTTATCAATTAAGCTAAAGGAGTACGCCATGTGTGAAGTAAAACAAACAGTCAGTGATATTATCGGTGATAGCTATAAAAACTGGGCCTCTAATCAAATAGTAATAATTGACTGCCCGACCGGGAGTGGAAAAAGCTATTTTATATTTGAAACACTTCTCGATTATGCCATATCAAACCGGAAAAGAATATTGTATTTAGTTAATAGGAAAGTACTTAGCGCTCAATTAGATGAGCAATATATATCAGGCAGTGATGCATTGGATAGATTCTATAAAAAGTATAAAGATATACGCCTAGATATTAGCAAATATATAAAAATTTGTACATACCAATATATTGAAACATCACTCTTAAATAATACCAAACCATTTAAAGATAATTCTTTTAATTATATTGTTTATGATGAATGTCATTACTTCTATTCAGATTCCAATTTTAATAGTTATACTGAAATTTCATATAATTATTTACGCAATATATTTGTTGATAAAATTCATATTTTTATGTCTGCAACAATTGAAAATATGCGTAATTTTATATCAGAATTTATTCCTAATTTTAATTATACATGCAATGCATGTTTCGAGTATAGACCGCCGATACAGGAGTATTGCATATCGAAGAACTATGATTATTTGTCTGTGAGTTATTTCAATGATATATCTGATTTAATTTGCCTTATAGGGACCAAAGAATCAGATAAACAGAAATGGCTTATATTTACGGATAGCAAAGATCGTGGAAAAGAGATAAAAAAAGAAATTGAAAAAAATACTCAATCCATTAAAAATGAGGATATCGTTTTCATAGATACAAATTATAGAAATAACGAGGATTCATCCGAAACTATGGATGAAATAATACAAAAAAATGTTATGAATAAAATGATTATAATATCTACCCCTGTCATGGATAATGGGATTTCTATTAAAGATATTGGTTTAAGAAACTTAGTCTTATTATGTGATACAGAGGAAGAATTTATACAAATGATAGGAAGGAAGCGTGAGGATGGACAAAAGGTAAATTTATATTTATGGAAACGGAATGTACTTCATTTTAAGCGGCGTTCTCAATATTGGGATAAGATAAATCACTTTTATGATGATAATATGTCTAAATTCTTTGACATAGGAAGAATTGATGAACTTTTTAAATCCGCCGCCGAAGAAGCATTAAAAAATATTTTCCATCCCAATGAAAATTCATTATCACCAGATGATTTTAACTCTTATGTATTTGATCAACTATGTCGTTTATTGGACTTGTTTACTAGGCGCGGGAAAGGATCATTAAAATTAATTTTTGATGATTATAATCGTGCAAAAATAATATGTTTCCCATTCAGAGGAATTATTTGTTTAAACAATTTTTCTATCAAACGCTGTAAATACCTTTATTCATTTTATCATGATATGGAAAAACAGATGGAAAACGACGAAGATGCATTTTTAAACAAACAATTAAGCTGGCTTGGAGTAGATAAATCATGTGCAACAGATATTTCAGATGATATATACCCCGAAAAAATAAAAAATCTTATAGAAAGTATACGTTTAAATATAGAATCATCACTAAAAGATAAAGAAATTGTAAAATTGAAAAAAGAAGATTTCTTATCTTTTTATGAAACCTTCCGTAAATGTATGAAAGAAGTATATGAGATCACAAAGGACGGTGAAAAATTAGAAAATGCACTTAAATATTTAAAGAAAAATGATCGTCCTATTCCTTGTGACCTATTTAATTCTTTCATGGAAGAATTTGAATTACCCTACAAATTAGAGACTAAATCCGAAGGCAAATCACAGTCTTTCTGTGTATCTAAAACCACGAGCCATTAGAAGGACAGATTTTCTACAAAATGGGAATTCCAATATCAGATACTGAGACAGGAGCAACGCCACTACATTGGATAGCAACATAAAATTCGAAAAATCTGTCAATGACAGCAAAAATGCCCCGGATATTAACCCATCCGGGGTGTTTCTATTTATAGCCATTCTTTCTTTTAATGGTTCTGGATTTCCGATGCCAGAAATATTTGAAAACTCCAAAAATTTCTTTATAGATTTCAGTCTTTTTATTTCATACTTTCAGCAAGCCGAAGTATAAAATCCTGGAATATTTCCCGCTGTTCTTTTGGCAAGACCCCCAGCGCGTCCCTTACAAGTTCCCCTTCCCCAGCTTCTATAAGGCTGTCCTGTAACAGATATCCCGGGGACACACCTGCAGCATTTACAATCCCTACAAACGTCTCCAGCTTCGGGGCTTTTATCCCACGCTCAATATCTGCAAGGTATCGTTCAGAAATACCGCATAATTCTGCGAATTCTTTCATTGTCTGCTTACGGGACAACCGGCAGGCGCGGATTCTCTCCCCCATCCGCACTCTATCGAATCTGCTCTCCATGTCAAATGCCTCCCTTAAAATAAGTTCTCATAGTATGAACCATTTGTGCATATTAAGTATAGAAAGTATATGAATTCGATAAAATGTTCTAAAAGACGTTTATATCAGCATATTTATGACCTAATAAATCATATTTTTTCTATAAATAACAAATTTCGACAAATTTTGCGCATTGAATGCCTTATGATATATCCATGCCCAATCATAAAATACTACAGATACTAACGATTTATAAGGAGGACAGGAATGGATATCAATAAGATATTAGGACAGGTTGCAGAGGCGGATGGCGTAAGTATAGAGGAAATAAAAAAGGAAATGCAGGCAGCAATCAGCGCTGCTTACCAGAATCCATCCGATGATGGCGGTAGAACCGCAGCCCGCCAAAAGGAAGTGCCCTGCAGAGGTGAAATCCCCACACCAGAAGAATTTATACGCTATGCTGCATGGAAGCTAAAAAAACATATGGCATCTGAAACTACACACAAAGAGTATTCCTAATTAATTCATGATACTTTTTGTCGTAATCCAAAATACCAAGAGCCATTCAAGGTAAAGATTACAGTCTTCTCTATGCAAATCAACAGTTTATAAATCTTAAATAAAGCCACATCAGCCCCCACTAAATTTTAGACAGCGGGTTAAGATAGCCAAAAACAATGACTTATGCTATAATGAACCCAAATTTTAATGAATTTAATAACATTACAAGAATGCCGGAATTCTTTTGTGTTATTGTGTTCTAAATTTTTATAACCATGTCAATAATGACTTTTCAGCCAATGGTTTCTGATCATACGTGGAGGGATAATATATGAGTTGTCATGATATCGGTCGTGGAATGAATGAGGTGGTGAAGACGACTATTGAGTTATACGATGCAAAAGCTATAGATATCAATGCAACAAAAAAGATCATTGCATCATGTGCTGCTGCGGTAAACTGGTGCGATGGAAACGAATACGAGGCTACAGCATATATCCGCCGATGCAGGTGCGGGAAATGTCTTAGGATGGTCCCTAAAGGCGAAAAACTTTATTCTGTCTGGAATGTATCAAATAATGTGCCAGACTGCTATAATATTGATAAAAAGGCTGATATAGCTACTGATGGCTTGTGTTCAGAATGCTTTGATGAAGTTATCAGTAAGCACTGCAGTGATCCTGATGCTGGTAAGAGGGAAATGGAGTATATCGAAAGCCATTATAAAGATGGCATGTATAAAAGTGAGGGGGAATATCCCGACCACAATAATGGCTGCAACTGGCCAAAGCGCATATAGTGCATAGGATAGATAAATAGACAGATACAAAGGGTATGTCAAATAAAGTGTGTGTTTTAATTGTCTGAAAATTTTTATTCAACTGCCTGATTGCCTAGTTCAAACTGCCAGAAGCCAGTCGAGGCAAGGGTTTCAGCCTTTACAGGATTCTGACAGTTTGATAAGATCAGCCATGGCAGTTAGAATGGCAAAACTTAAACCCATAGATTAATCACTGACTCTCTATCGCCATCTAACCATTTTGAAACGCTGTATTAGTAGTCCAATCTACGCTCATTTATACCACTTTCATTTTATCTGTAAAATAGTCCATATATCTTTCCTTAGCTTACGTTATATCTTGTATTCTAAATCTCAGTATAGATAACACTTTCTCAATAGTCCTATCAGTTCATCATATTTCATCCCAGGTATTCCTAAATTTTTCAAATCAATCGGTTCTATACCCGTAGCTGCTATAAATTGATGCATATCCTTTTTTATTCCATCTGGTAAAATGACTCTGCTCTCCTCTATAAGAAAAACAGAAAGCCTGAATATATCGTTCTTATGTTTTCGTATATTTTTACTGTCTACATGCTCTCCATTTTCTCTTCTTTTTGAAAGGTCAATCCATGCCTTCGCTTTAAAAGGGATGATATATTCTGGACGTAGTATAGGAATGCCATCTATCATCTTCCTTCCTGTCTTTAAAAGCTCATAATATTCCTGATCCAGAAGGATCGCTGATAAACTAGAAACCTCATCATCTATCGGAAGAGGCGTAAGCTGTACTCCATCACTCAAATGTATAGATTCCATCTGCTTTGAAAAAAGTTCAATCATTACCGGGTACTCCTTGTTTTTTGGATGGCTAAACCGATAAAACTGTGGTTTACCAGAACTTTTATTCAAATGCTCATATCCTGCTTTTTTTATATAACCCCACAATCTATCTCCAAATTCGGGGGTCAACGCTTCTATGATGAGTACCATGTCAATATCTTTTGTTGCCCTAAAAGGCATATCTTCCTCAGACATAATCAAATCACACGCTGTTCCGCCTATGATAACATATCCATCTTCATACCCTTTAAACCATTCCTTAAAACTTTCAAATCCCCTTATCATCTATATCCTCCCATAAATCCCTTAACATCTCATCAATCCCAGTTTCTATCCTTTCATCCACTTCATCTGCTAACGATAAAGCTACTGAAATAGGGTCAGCAATCCCTTCCTTAGAAAACAGATCTGGATCATATTTCCATACTTCAACACGCACCTGCTCAGATGGATCGATCAGCTCATCTGATAATAATTTTTTATCTATACCTCTTTGATAGACGGCATAATCTGATAATATATCGGTATTGAGCATACTTTTTTCCGCCAGTGCTGAGTTTCCCGCTAAGACCATCTTTTCTGCCAGCTCCTTTTTTTGCATATATCCAACCGCTGATACCGGAGATGATAGATATTTTTTAGCCTGCCTATAAAGTTCCTTTTTATTACATTTGCAGGTAAGTATATTACTCACACCTCTTTTTTTCACATGAAATAGACCACTTTTCTCCAATTGTCTTGCTGCCCTTGTGATCGTCATTGCTGAATAAGGTAGATTCCTTGATGCTTCAGATAAATATAATTCTGTGCCATCCTGGTAAATAAACAACAGGAACAAAAGCTGGGAAGATACCATAAACTTATCTAATCCCTTTACCGGTATATCTGCCTTTTCCTGTAGGAAAGTCCCCATAAACGGAAGATAAACTTGTTTTTCTTCTATAATGAAAGGGATCTTATTTTCAATCATATTCTTTCTTCTAAATGCACTCATTGCCTGCACACAGATCACTACCGGGATAGGTGTTATCTCTTGGATGCGTAAGATTTGCTTTTTTAGTGCTGGTAATGTGGGCAGATCATTTTGGGGATAGATGAGCACACACGGACACCCATCTATATCTGCTTCTTGAAACCTATATCCTGAAGCCAGATAAAAAGGAAGTTTTCTCTTTCCATCCCATTCTTTGTATGTCACATGCATTCCCATAATATCTGTTAAAATATCCATATATACGCTACGCTTTCTAACTTAATACATTATATCTTAACTTTTGTTTAGTCAAATGTCAATGTTATAAGTTATTAATAAAAGCATACTTTTATGTGCAGTATCAAACACAACGGTTTAGGAATCTGAAATAAGGCTGCCTCAGCCCCCGCTGAATTTTAGACATCGGGTTAAAATAGCCAAAAACAACAGTTTATACTATAATGAACCCAAAAGGAGAGCCGATAAGACATCGCATACATGTCTCAAAGCCTTATCTGTAAAACTGGGTAAAAAGGGCATACAAAACTTATTGGACAAAATAAATCAAATAACTGAAAAAGTGTTGGTCATGGAGCCAGCCATAATCCCAACAAATCCTTGATGCATAAAATATAAAGAATTATAATGATAATTCTTTACTAAATCTATTATTGTTGTTATAATGCTAATCATCAAGGAGGTGTTGGTTATGGCACGAAGCGTGAATGTTAATTTCCGTATGGACGAACAGCTGAAGAAGAACGTAGAGGACATTTGCCAGCGCATGGGGATGAACCTGACTACACTGCTGACTATCTACTGCCGGAAGATTGAGCAGGAGCGGCGCATCCCATTTGATATAACTGCTGACCCTGACCCCTTCTATTCCGAAAGCAACATCAGCTATCTGAAGAAGAAGCTGGACGCCCTGGAAGCTGGCGATCTTCCTCTGGAAGAACATGAATTGATTGAGGTCGATTGAGCATGGGCCGGGGGCTGCAGTGGGACGGTGACGCCTGGGAGGACTACTGCGAATGGCAGAAGGATAAACCTACCCTGAAGCGCATCAACGCCCTTATCAAAGATACCAGGAGAAACCCCTTCGAGGGCATCGGCAAACCGGAGCCACTAAAACATGACTTGGCAGGCTTATGGAGCCGCCGCATCAATGGCACCGACCGTTTGACGTACAAGGTTCTGGACGATATAATTGTCATTCTGGCCTGTAAGGGACACTATGAATAAGAGAATCCCTTCCGTATCATCGTTTTAGTTCGGGATGATACGGAAGGGATTCTCCTATTGTTATCTGGCGTTCACGGTAATGGGAAAGAACCCCTCTATCCGTGACAGCCCATCGGCGGCACTGAATCCGGACACCGCTGCTTCACTTCTATTTTTGAATCCCAGTCAGCCGGCACCCTCTTAATCGTTCTGCCCATTGTGGTGGTAATGTACTTCGCCACAATATACCATAATCATAACTCAAAAGTATTGACACCAAAAACGGGATATAGTAAAATTAAGGCATGAAGAGGTATCGTAACTTAGCACCATAAGTAAGGAGGATTTTTCCATGGTTTACGGCTACTGCCGGGTGTCTACCCAGATGCAGGCCAGGGATGGGAACAGCCTGGAGGCACAGAAAAAGTTATTGATAGGAAACGGTGCAGAAAAAATTTACTCAGACGCTTTCACAGGGACCAAAGCGCACCGGCCAGAACTTGACAAGCTTCTGGCCGTGCTGCAGGCCGGGGACAAGCTGGTCATCACCAAGCTGGACCGGATAGCAAGGAGTGCATCACAGGGCATAGAGCTGGTACAGACTTTACTGGACAAAGGCATCACTGTCCATGTGTTGAACATGGGGCTATTAGACAACACACCCACTGGGAAGCTAATCCGGAACATCATGCTGGCCTTTGCCGAATTTGAACGGGATATGATCATCGAGCGCACCCAGGAAGGCAAAGCGATTGCTAAAAGACAGCCCGACTTCCGGGAAGGGCGCCCCAAGTTATATAATAAGAAACAGATACAGCACGCTCTCGAACTCTTACAGGATCATTCCTACAGACAGGTGACGGAGCTGACGGGTATCTCCAAGTCAACGCTCATCCGCGCCAAGAACAAGGCTACTGCTGATCAAGACACATGAACCGTTACCGTACATACCACTCTATCTTTTCTCCTATTCCCCCACTCAAACGAGAGTGATCCTACATAATATATACAACTTAACGGATTCATAAAACACCTTGATAGTGTATCTGGGAACTCAGGCCCATCAGGGATAGGATATTATTTGCAACATGGGATGGGAAAGGGGGCATGGCGATGATAAAAGATAGCGGCTATGAACAGGAAATGATCAAAGCCAGAAAAAACTCGAAGAATTGAGTGGAGTCAAACAGCCAATCATTGCCAGGATGGAAAAAGGAACGACAAGCCCGCAAATAGATACCATCCTTAAGATCTTGCTCCCATTAGGAAAAACACTTGCTATAGTGCCATGTGAAAAATAAAAAATATCAGTATAAGGGTATCTGTCATGTTGCATTAACAAAGATGGAAACTCTTATATTTTTGAAGGAATATATAGAATAAACATCGTTCGTCTAAACTGGTACACATATAGTATCGCCTGGCAGGTATCAGTTTGTTTCACGTGAAAACACAGCCTGCCTGCACCTAAGAGCCGGAAGATACATAGGGTCTATCCAAGCATCTGGTGAAACATAAACACCATGTGCCACCACAGTTCTCAAGCAACTGTTCAAGTCATTTTTTTACTTTCATACTAATATCGTATACCATATTAGTATGAAAATAAAGAATCTGTTTTGGACAAGCTCCCTCCTACACGCAAATGGCAGAAAACTCCAATTCGAAGCTCACCCATAACAAGAACAAGACTTCTACTGCCGAAGATACATGAATCATTACCGGACATGTCGGCCTTGAAACCTCTGGGACGATAGGCAAGTTGTAAAATCCCTGAAATGTGGTATAATCCAATTAAGAAAAGGAGGCCGCCCCAATGAATGATACCAAGATACAATGGCATCCAGGCTTCGTAGCCGCTATGGACCTGGAACTCAGAGAATACAGGGATGGCCTGGTCTTTGAAAAAGAATATAACCTGAATACAAAACCTTTGGAGATAGACCTCCTGATCATAAAGAAAGAAGCTTCAGTGCGTATCTCCAACGAAATTGGTCGTCTCTTCAGAGGGCATAATATATTGGAGTATAAATCTCCAGATGACCACCTGGACATTGACACTTTCTTTAAGACACTCGCTTATGCAAACCTTTATAAGTCATACGGGAAGACTCTTGATAGTATCAAGGCAGATGATGTAACCATATCCATCATCCGCGAGGCAAAACCTGCAGGTCTTTTCCAGTATTTTAAGGAACATGGGTACTCTATATCCAGCCCTTACAGGGGCATCTACTACATAGAAGGGCCTTTCCCTTTCCCAGCACAGATTGTTTCCACAGGTGAGCTGGAGGAAAAATCCCATACCTGGCTCAGAGCTTTATCAAAAAGGATGGACAGAGAGTCCCTCCGGGACCTGTTGGAAAAGATCTGCCAGATAACAGAAAAAAACGACCGGGAAATGGCCAATTCTATCCTAGAAGTGAGTATTGAGGCAAACCAGCAGATGGTTGAAGGATTGAGGGGAGATGATAGTATGTTTGAAACATTAATGGAAATCATGGAACCTAGGATTGATGAGATACGCAAAAAAGAACGTAAAGAAGAACGTAAAGAAGGAATCCAAAGCACTATAAATATCCTCCGAAGATTAAAACATAAAGATCCTGAGATAAAATCAGAAATTATGAAACAATACCAGCTTACTGAGGAAGAAGCATCTGTATATCTACGCTCCTGAAATTTTCTATTTTTTCCAATATCAATCCCCTGCTATCCATTGCAGGGGATTTGACTTCTATTAGATAAGGCTTAATATCCTACTTGTACCCGTTCCTCCGATATTCACAATCAGAAACCATATAAAAATAAACTTAACATTTAAAATGATACATATACAGTATTACTTGACAGTTATCAGTCGTCGGGAGTTTGTTGTAGTGTATTGCAATACTACTTTGTATTTCGCGATATACCTAAAGTATAAGGTGGGAGCAAACACATCACCACTTAGCCATGCCCTTAACATTGAAGTCTTTTTAATTAATTATTTACACCCTTGTATTTTCTGTTATCATAGTATTATGAATTATAATTATTCTTAATTTTTCATATAATTTAGGGTTCTTGTAAGTGCAAACTGCTCATTTTTCAACCCATATTTTCTTGGTATTTCACCCGAATTTTTATTAATTAATTCCCCAGATACTATTACTATTTTTTCCACATTAAAAGGTGAAAAAATCCATAAATAGGATTGATTTTTTTGTTAAATCAATATCCTTAGGTAACTATTTTCCTGCCATAACATATATTGAGAGTCAATATCAATACAATTATTATAGACGTATAATAACATTATTAAACCATTGTTAAAAACTCGATTTTGAAAAAATTAATTATCCCTGTAAAGACTTTTCATTTTTGCCTGATTGTTTTCATCTATTGAACTTTTTTATACCCCATTATAGCACCATATTTGTCCATTATTCGGCTTTAATTTTATTTTACAATAGAAAACCATCACATATTTATTTTAAATCAATTTATAACCCTTATACGCCGTTATTTTTTCTTGTGTCTAAATTTTGATGTAATAAAAAAGTCTATTGCAGCAACATTTCTTCCACATTTCTGATATGAGAACGTAAGGTCGTAATATGTAACACGGTTTATCTCACTTACAGCTTTATCAACAACTCTTTTCTTAAAATCTCCAAATGCCTTATATTTATCTTCACAATCACAGCATTCCCTTAATTCCTGAACCGATAATATAATATTAGTCCCATTTCTGGGTAAATTACCACTCATCATTTTACTCTGCAGTATTTCAAAAATCCGTATAGCATATACGGATTTCATTGCCAGTACTTCCCCTAATGTATATTGTGTGTAGTGTTCCTTTAAATTAATAAGAAATGTCTTTAATTCTTCATTTAATTTTATAGCAACCCCCACATCAGCCTTATATTCACATTTTGTTACCCAGGGAATTTTTATAAAGCCTATTGTCCGTCCTTCTTTTATTTCACGGACAAACACAGGATTGCTGATAATATCGTCTGTTATATCATCTATATCCCGGTAAATATTACTTGTCGGCACATTCAACAGCTCAGACAACTCATTGACGGTGATAATGTACGGCTTTAATTCTTCATCCCCCCTAACTACCTGCATAATGGCACTTCTAATCAGCTTTGCACTATTTAGTTTCAATGCCTGCTTTCCTCCAATCAGGGTATTTGCTTGTACGACATAATTTCTTGCGTCTAAACAAAAGTCAAAAGACAACTGCCCCTCAATTTGTTTTTTACCCCTAGACAAATAGCCGCCCCCCCTCTTTAGTATCTTCCCTGTCAAAAGTTAAATATAGATAAAAAAGACGTATATGTCAATATGTCTTTTTTATACACAATTTGAAATCAGCTATTTTTTTAGAACTAAAAAATAGCTGATTTCAAAACTATCAAAACGTCTTTTTTAAAAGTTATCCACATTCCCAAAACTATCAAAACGTCTTTTTTTAACTATCAAAACGTCTTTTTTCAACTATCAAAACGTCTTTTTTAATTTTTTAAAAAATCGCCCTCAAAGCCTTATATTTCCTTGCTTTTTTAGACTTTACCTGAAAAAACACTTCCTTATTCTAAATTATAAAATTATAAAATTATACTATTTATTTATTTATTTAGATTTCCAAAACTATCAAAACGTCTTTTTTTAAAAATCACCAATTTTAGCAGAACCAGTACTCCACTTTCAAAACCAAAAAAATTCAGAGAAGGACTCATGCAGCTAAAAAGAGAAGCTGCAGAATGTGGTGATGAAATTAAAAGGTGCACTGATCGGAAAAAGTCAAACCAGCTCGTAGAACAGAAGCAAATGGACTTCTTTTACGGGTATAGATTTTTACATGCCTGTTTTAGCGCCGTATTTGCCCCATATTTCGATTCTAATGTCTTTTACGTAAAAAACATCATTAATAAAATAAAAATGGATATATGGGCCAAATATGGGCCAAATTTGGCCATTTGACCATGGGACGGGGAGTGGGATGCGGCGCTAAGGAGATATTTGGGCAGCTTTTAAAATCCTACGTACATGCTTCAATCCCAGTAAATATAAGGGTTTCCAGAGTTATCTGCAGTTTTCTAAAAGCTACAAAGTATCAAGCCCTAGTCCAATCTGGAAGGGCTGCTGAAGAAGTACTCACTTGGATCAATAGTGACAGCCAGACTGTAAAGGGTCAGTGATAACTATGGGGACAGTTTATTAAATCTGCCCCCTGTCAGATTTATTTTGTGAAAGAAAGCCCCTCTTAGTTTTGCCTTCGATAGCAGTATATTTCTTTGGTTCTACAGCAGGTCCTTCCTCTTTTTTGAAATCACCAGTTTTAGGCTGCTATACTTGAAGTGTATTCTTTTTACAGCCACATATAATTCCACGGTGAAACGTGTATGTAATCCCGTCATAGCAGCCACAGATTTTTAATTCTTATTCTGATATTTCGTTTCCTGTATTTTTATTATTGTTATAATTTATTTTCTCTTTCAGTAAAAGTTCAAGTTCACTAATATCTTTTATTCCATATTCTTCTAATATGCGGGAAAATAATTCCTCTTGTTTTTCATTTATATCCTGCTGAATTTTTTCCTTTTTTCGTTTAAGTTCATTTAATTCATTATTTAGTGTTGATATATCTCTTTTATCTTTTTTTCTTGCCATTTTTATTCCTCCAATTTTCTCTATTTTTATTAATTATATCATGTTTTAATTAAAATTTCCACCATATATGAATAGACTTGCAATATTTTTGATTTAGTA
>ERZ778513.1451-NODE-1451-length-14133-cov-11.171402_pt1 | contig 14133 bp, 14 predicted proteins | sample MGYA00510345_ERZ778513 | MGnify/ENA primary metagenome ERZ778513 (study PRJEB29527, sample SAMN07138966) | mouse gut metagenome | material: feces | host: mouse | place: China:Nanjing | collected 2016-01-25 ... | reverse complement strand
ATGGCCATTATACCATATATTGCCAAAACAGTAAATTTATTTTTGTACAGTTCCTAAATAACCAAGATTTGCTTAAGGGGGATTTTTTATACACACAGACACCCAAGTGAAATTTGTCATCAAACCGATTTATCGGTTCGCTGACGGGTGCCCAGCGCGCAAGTAGGGGAAGGAAACTTTAAGCGAAATAGTTTGACATATATCTATTTTTAATCCAGTTGTTTTGTGGCATCTAAGGAACTACTTTGTCGTAAGGCCAATCGATAATCCCACCAAAATCCTTGACATCTGTGTAGCCGAGACTTATAAGAGTCTGTGCGGCTATTGCACTTCGCCTACCACTGCGGCAATATACTAGTATTGTTTGTTCTTTATCTGGAAGTTCCGTTTCCGCTCGTTCCTCAAGCGCTCCATAAGGAATGAGTAAGGCGTTTTCTATATGTTCACTGGCATATTCATCTGCTTCCCTTACGTCAATAAGCACGAAATTATCAGAATTATCGATAATTTCCTTTGCTTCTTCTGCGGTTATTTTCATATATACATTCTCCGTTTCTTGATTTTCACTGCCGGAGATGCTAGTCTGGCAGCCGCTTATACATAGCGTTCCCACGACTGTCAAAATTATTATTGTTTTAAGTTTTTTATATTTCATAAAAATCCCCCATGCCGCCTTTTGGCGACTCAAATAGAAATGAAAAACGCTGTTTTTTGCGTTTTTCGGCGTGAAATTTAGTAATTCTCCACAAAACAGTCTTTACTACGAGTGGTTAAAATTACTTTTCATGCTAGAAACTTAAATATAATTTTGGGACTTAAAAATAGGAATATCATTCTGAAATTACTCTACAGCGTTTTTTGTAACATGCAATTCCATATCTGTAGATGGTTTTCATACCATCATCTATCAGAGTTTCTTCATAATTTCTGTCATAAATTTGCCTGAATGCTTCTTTACAAGCGTCGTCAAATGCTGCGTTTTCAGCATATTTTAGCTCAATAATGATGCCAATTTCCTTATCCTCAACTTCCACAAGAATGTCACTATAACCGTCGCCAGACTCAGCATTGGATTTGACTTTCCAATCATTTCTATTTCCGAATAACCCAAGCAAAATACCATGATAAAAATTTTCTTTCATTTCCTTTTTGACATTAGTGTCACGAATGCTAATTGTTTTTCGTAAATAGGACGCAAATTCTTTTTCAATGGTAGCGGCATCGTTTTCCTCGAATGCTTTGTAGAAGTTTTCCAGCTTTTTTGTGTCTTTTCTTGCTTCTTCCTTAAACCATTTTCGTATTTGCTGAACATAAATCCAATGAATTTCCTTATTTGGAATGACAAGAGTCGATATTTCTTCCTCATCTTTTCCATCCTGCGTCAAATATCCTGTTGTAAAAAGTAGGCTCCAGAGATTGTCAATGTCAGAATCCAGATCGCGGTAAGTTAGTTCTTGGTGAATCATCTTTTTAACATGACCGCCGTTAATTAAAAGCTCAATTTCATCTCTGGTAGTGGCATCTGCCCTGGCTATAAACCGTCTAACAATATCATTGCTGCTTGTGTTTACCCAATAATTCTGTGGTTCTGTAGATGACTTCATTTTCAAGGCATGACAGTAACTTACCACATCCCACGGACAATAAATGTCAAGGTTATTAAAATGATAGCCATCATACCATTCTTTAATGGTATGATATTTTTCCATAAATCCGTAATATTCAAGCATCTGCCTAACTTCTGTATCTGTAAATCCAAAAAATTCATTATATTGAATATCTTTTACTGTATATACACTAAAATTATTCAGCCCTGTAAAAATACTTTCTTTTGAAATTCTAAGACATCCTGTAAGTATTGCAAATTTTAGACTGTCGTTTGTTTTAAAAGCATTTCCAAACAAACCCCTGATAAATTCTACCATAGAATTATAATATCCTGCCTGATATGCCTTATCAAGCGGTACGTCATATTCATCAACCAGCATGACTGTATCCTGTCCATAATGTTTTTGTAGAAAATGCGATAACATTAGTAGACTGTCTTTCAACAAATCATCTGACATTGTAAATGTACCTGTTTTGTCTGTATTGATAAGTGCCTTGTACTGACTGCGTTCCGTATCATCAATCTTGTTGCTTTCCAGTAGAAATTGAAACCGCATTGCTTCTTTTCCGATAATTCTTCGGAGCATTACTTTTGCTTCTTCAAAGTTTTCTCCAGTTGCCCCTTTTAAGGTAATCGAAATTACCGGAAATTTCCCCATATATTCTTCACATAATTCTTTTTCCCTTGCAATCTCAAGTCCATTAAAAATCATGTTGTCATTATCAACTTCAAAAAAATTTTTTAGCATACTCATGTTTAACGTTTTCCCGAAACGTCTTGGGCGCGTGAATAGGTTTACCTTTCCCAGATTTTCCATCAGTGTTTTAATAAGTCCAGTTTTATCAACATAATAAAATCCTTGTGTACGTATTTCTTTAAAATTTTCAATTCCCATAGGAAGCTTTACTTTTTCTGTCATACAGTATCCCTTTCGTTGAAAACGTTTGTATTTTCTAACAGTATATCACATAGTAAACGACATGTGCAACTTAACTAAAAATCAAAATTCTTCTTTTCCTAATCGCAAATCAAGATGAAAATGCCTGTCTTTGGTGTTTTTCGGCATGAAACTTAGCACTTCTCTGCGAAGCAGCTTTTGCTGCAAGCGGTTTTCACACGAAAGGCAGTATAATAACAATTATGGTATTAAAATATAATGATGTTGGGGTCAAAAGGTATTTTGCCTCCTATGATACCACGGATTGCTCCGCATTTCATGCTCCCGCAATCCTAAAACACCTCAAATTCGCTCATTTTTCTGTGAAAAATGGCTACTTTTCGGTGTTTTTGCGGGTCCCAAGTTCAAAAATCGTTACAATTCACACCCACGCCAGTTTTTATCATGTTATAAGTTATTGAGGTGTGAATTATAACAGATTTTGCACACAAAATGCTAAAAGGCAAGCATTTTGGCGCATGATTCCCACTACTTTGGCGCGGGTGTGAAAAGTAACCAAAAATCCTCTTGCAAGCAAGCTTGCATTGGATTTCTTGACCTTTTGACCCTGGTATCATATAATTAGCATAAGTTAGATATGGAAATTTCTTAGCAAAAAGGTATAATAGAAAGTGACTATAATGATATTAGAGGGAATGAACCGTCTTATAAAAAACTTTTGTTAATTGGAGGAAATCTATGACCAAAAAGCAGTTTCAATATGATTTGCAGCGCGGTTTAGGAAGTTGTGTGTTAGCACTAAAGAATATGAGCGATTCCGAAAAGGAAAGATTTCAGCCACTTGTCTTGTGGGGGTGTTCCCGCGATATGGCTTATGATGCACAGTGTGAGGGATGTAGAAGTTTTTATTTGTATGAATTAATTATGGAGTTTGCGGATATAACACCTTTTCTGGATAGGATTGAGAAAAACTTAATTCATAGTATGTACTCGAGCGGATGGGAGTTTGCACAGGATTGTAATCTACTGGCATTTTTTGTGTCTGATAGAAATAAACGGGCATGGAGGATATTAACCCATTGCTATGATACATTGTTGCAGATTTTATCAAAGAAACGCACGAAAAAAAGAGATGGTTTGTTTCCAGAGCGGGACAATTTTGAGTATCTATGTGTTTCTCTAGCATGTGAGTGTTTTGATGACCGAGAGCGGAGAACTAAGCTATATAAGATGATTGTTCGCGATTTGGGAATTTTGATTAACGCAAATACATTGTATGATTATGATGATTTTGAGTGGTTTCAGGCAGCTAGTGAGGATACACTAGGAAAAAAAACGATTCAAAAATTATTATATGGAACAAATGTTGATGAGAATATTAAAAACTATGCACATCTTAGAGAGGAGTGTCTTAAAGCAAGAGAATCTGAGCGGGAAAGAAAACAAAAAGTAGAGCCACAGACAGCAGATGAGGTTTATCAACGATTAAAAAATGGAGAAAAAATAGGACAGATGTGCTCTTTAATGTTAGGGCGTACTTTTATGAAACGAGATAAGAAATTGGAAGTTTTGAAGTTGGCAACATATTATAAAGAGGAAGTAGAAGATGAGATGCGTTATAATCTTCTGCGATTGCTTGCGAATAGAGATTGTGCATGGGCGTGTGAATTGTCCTGTTTAATTGCGGATTCACAATCAAAGAATTCTGAACTATCAGAAAGAGCCTTTGTAGCTTTGCGGTTTTATCCAAAAGATGTGTGTGTAAGAGATTATGCAATTGCACTTTTGCAAAAGAAAGAACATATTGCAGAAGCGGTATCCATGCTTGCTGCTAATTATGAAGAATCAGACAAGGAACTTTTTGTGGAGGCAGTCAAGCAGATACCAATTACTTATGAGAATGGTTATTGGCATGCAGCATTTTATGATGTTATGGATGTGTTTGCTAGTGGGAAGAAAAAACCCAATGAACTGTTACTTTATATGTATCGAAATACACTGTGTTCTTTCTGTAGGGAATATGTTGTCAGGGAGATGGGACGCAGGCATATGTTGACACGTGAACTGTTAGAAGAAATGCAATATGACAGCAACAGTGATATTAGAAAATATGTGGATAAAAAATTGCGGGTGATTAAAAATAATTTCCAATAAAAGTAAGAAAATAGTAAGAATTTATCAAAGGTTTTGAAAGATACAGATGGTATAATGTTTTTTAGAAAGATTGAGAGAAAGGGGATTTCTATGAAACATTTAACGATTACTGTACCTTGTTTTAACTCGGAGGATTATTTGGAGCGCTGTGTAGATTCGCTGATTATTGGCGGGGAAAATGTAGAGGTTATCATTGTCAATGACGGTTCAACAGACCATACTGGGGAGATTGCAGAGCGATATGCCAAACAGTTTCCTAATATTGTGACTGTAGTGCATAAGGAGAATGGTGGACATGGTTCCGGTGTTAATACAGGGCTTGCACTTGCAACAGGAATGTATTTTAAAGTGGTAGATTCCGACGACTGGCTGGAAGAAAAGGCATATAAGACGTTGTTGAAAAAAATAAATGTGTGGTGTACACAGGGATTTGGTCCTGATTTGTTAGTATGTGATTATACGTACAATCATTTGGAAGATGGAATGGAGAAAACCATTCAGTTCCAGAATGTTTTTCCAGAGAATAAGGTTTGTACATGGGATAAAATCGGGATGTTTCGTCCCTCTCAATATCTAGTAATGCATGCATTAATTTATCGAACAGATATTCTGAAAAAATCTAGGGTGGTACTGCCGGAACATACATTTTATGTGGATAATTTATTTGCATATTGTCCGTTGCCCTATGTGGAGACGCTTTATTATATGCATCTTAATCTATATCAGTATTATCTGGGAAGAGAGGACCAATCTGTCAATGAAAAAGTGATGATTTCGCGGATTGAACAGCAGATTAAAGTGACAAAAATGGTTGCGGAGAGTGTGGATTTGCATCAGGTAAAAAAGAAATATCCAAAGTTAGCTCATTATATGTGTCGTAATATCTCAATAATGATGGCGATTTCTTCTATTCATTTGCTGCTAAAAGGGGATGAGCAGGCAAAAAGTAGACATTTGGAACTCTGGTCGGATATCAAAAAAAGTAATCCAGGATTATACTATAGGTTGCGGTATACAAAGCTTAGTGGCTTTACAAACCTTCCCGGGAAACTTGGAAAGCTCGCTACAGTAGGTGGTTATAGGCTTGCGAGGAGAATTTATCAGTTTCAATAGTAGAAGACAAGGAGAGTGGATTATGGCACATATTTATATTGCACTTGTGGATACCCCGGGATTTTTTGCAGCGCTAATACGACGATTTTTAAAACAAAGATATATTCATGTGGTGCTTGGTTTTGATGCAAAGTTGCAGGAGGCTTACAGTGTGGGCAGGCGTAACCCAGCAGTTCCAATATTTGCAGGGTTTGAAAGAGAGGATAAGGACAAGATTTTACATACGTTTCCGACAGCATATTATCGGATTTATGAATTGGATTGTACAGACGCACAGAAAAGAGCATTGCAACAAAGAATGCAAGAGGATTATAAGAAGCGGTTTCACATTCACTATGCAGTGCTTGGATTGCCTTTTATTTTAATAAACAGTCCTTTTTATATGTACAATCAATATACTTGTTCTTCGTATCTTGCAAGAGTATTACAAGAAAATGGGATTTTTATTGCTAGGAAGCATTTTTCCTTAGTTACACCAAAGGATTTTTATGCATATCAAAATATGCGTGTGGTATTTGAGGGAGAATTGTCTGAGATTGTTTCAGAAATCTCCTACAAATTTCCAGAAAATGTCAGTGGAGGTAGTATGTGTGTATGAAGCATATGAATCAAAAGGAGGTACGTAGACTTGCTGTTCATGTGGGAATTTTTGTCGCTGTTATGCTACTGACTTTCTGGAGTGTTTTTCGTGGACAGGATTTTACGGAGATTGTGGCAGCAGTTCAACAGATGTCGGGAGCATATATGGCAGCGGCAATTCTTTTGGCAATTTTCTTTGTGTCAGCAGAGGGGTGTATGATTTGGTATTTGCTCCGAGGAATTGGTGAACAGACGACATTACCACGCTGTATCTCCTACTCGTTTATTGGTTTTTTCTTTTCAGGTATTACACCCTCTGCAACTGGTGGACAACCAATGCAATTGTATTATATGCGTCGAGATGGCAATACACTCTCGGCGTCTTCTGTCGTGCTAATGACAGTTGCTGTAATCTATAAATTTGTACTTGTCTTGATTGGGATTGGAATTGTAATATTTTGGAGAAGACCTTTACAGTCATATTTGCAAGAGTATTATGGATTGTATTTTTTGGGATTGTTCTTAAACGCTGCATTGGTGGTAATTTTGTTGATGGTTATGTTTTCACAAGGAATTATTAGAAGCTGTTTTTATAAGCTTGAAGGACTATTGGTACGCCTTCACGTACTGCGAAAAAAAGAGTCCAGAAAAGAGAAAATGGAGCAGTTTTTGTCTGGCTATCAGAATACAGTTACTTTCTTGCGAAGTCATAAGAAGCTGATTGCAATAACCATAGTGGCAACAATAGTGCAGCGCTACAGTGTGTTTGTGTTGGCATTTGTAGTGTATTGTGGGTTGGGACTTTCTGGTACAGCGATGTTGGATATTGTGTTTGTGCAGGCAGCAGTTTATATTGCAGTAGATATGCTTCCAATTCCCGGGGCGCAGGGGATTACAGAGGCAATGTATCACAGTGTATTTCAAAAGATTTTTGTAGGAGATTATCTTGTGGTATCGATGTGCATCACAAGGGGGATTAGTTTTTATCTGGTGATGTTAATTGGACTTGCAGTGTTTTGTATAGCGCGTAGACGATAAGGAATTGCACAAAAGGTTCTCCGCACTTTGAAGTTGCGTGAAACAAAAAAATCGCGTACATAGATTGGTTGTAGATTGTCTAAGAAAATACTATACTGATAATGCGGCGCGACGCAAGAGAATGAAAGAAGAAAGTGTGAAAAATAAATTTTTCACACGGCGAATTTGTGCTTATGCCCAAATTCGTAGATTTCGGTAAGAATGGAGGATTTTTATGAGCTTCGGAAAAAATTTGCAGTTTTTAAGGCGTCTGCGGGGAAATATGACACAAGAGGATTTGGCTGAAAAAATGAATATTAGTCGTCAAACAGTATCAAAATGGGAGTTGGACACAGCACAGCCCGAAATGGACAAGGCGATAGAGCTTTGTGGGCTTTTCAATTGTTCATTGGATAATTTGTTCCGTGATGATATGGTCATTTGTAGCGAAGTGTATACAAATCTGCGTGTTGAGACCGTTCCTGCTTTTCGCTATATCAAACATGCTGTTATAAGCGCTATTCCAGAGGGAGATGCTATTGATAGAATATTTACCATTGCCCGTAACTGTGGTGTGGAGAAACCTCGCGTCATTGGCTGGGGGTTCTCAAACGTGTCACAGGAGCAGATAAGTGTTTTCAATATGCATGGTTATGAAGCAGCATGGGTATTGCCTGAAGGGATTGTTCCTCCTAATATGGAAATACACAAGCAGTCAGCGCACAAATATGCAGCAGTACACATTGAAAATCCTTTTGAAAATCCCTTTGTGACTATTCCTAATGCCTATAATACACTTATGGAATATATGCATGTGAATGGTCTGGAACGCACAGAAAAAGATGTGATTCCCTGCTTTGAAACGGATGGGGAGAGTATGGATGTTTATATTGCTTGCAAGTAGCATATTTTATTGTGTTTCTGATAATTCTATATAATAGTTTTTGCCTTTTTAATCCCGCGACCAATAAGCCAAGCGGCTGCGAAGCAGACATTTGGTGAATGCCGCGGGATTATTGACTTTGCTTTTATGAAAGTTTGTAATAGACAGGGAAAGGACATAACGAAATAATTATAAAAAATCGCATGAATTATTTGTCTGCATATAGTATAATAAAAAGAAAAAGGTGAGACAAATGGACAATACTTTTTTAACACAGATTACAAATGGAATCATAGAAGATGTTGAGACAGGCAGAAACGGCTCTTTTGTACTTGTTTCCTACAGTGATTGTCCCAAATGCGACAGTCCAGACCAGATGATACGGTTGAATGTTGGAAACAATACTGTGATTTTGGATGAGAATAATAATCGCATTCTGCTAAGAGATTTACAGAAGGGAATGGTTGTGAATGCTGCCTTTTCCAATGCGACAACAAGGAGTATCCCGCCACAATCGGCAGCGTATGTTATTCAAGTGATTGGAAGACCACTTGAAGATCAGGTAACAGTTGGTAGAATTGTTGACATTGATAGACAAAACCGAAGTTTTACGACCATTAGCGATGGAAATATATCCTCCGTTATACGATTTCATTTGGCGGATGATGCTAAAATTTTTAATAGTTTTGGCAGACCAATGCAGTTTGCAAGTCTTGTTCCAGGTTTGCGAGTAAGAGTGCGTCATGCTGCTTTTATGACTATGAGTATTCCGCCGCAGACAACTGCTTTTGAGGTTCGAGTAATCACTGTTTGAGAAAAATATATGGGAGTAATAAATGACAGAAGAAGATTATATAAAAGAACAAATAAAACTGAGTAGCAGAATCAAGCATGAAAATACAGTGAATCTGTCCCAGGTTCATACAGTTGCAGGTGTAGACCTTGCATATTGGAAAGAAGACGAACAGGAATATGCTGTTTGTTGTATTGTAATAATTAATTATAATACACTGGAAGTATGCGAAAAAGTTAGTTATGCAGATAAGATTAAGGTGCCTTATATCCCAGGGTGTTTAGCATTTCGAGAAGTTCCGCTATTTTTAGAGACTTATAAAAAAGTTACAATAATACCAGATGTGATATTTTTTGATGGAAATGGATATTTGCATCCAAGACATATGGGGTTGGCAACACATGCCGGGATTTTGATTCAAAAGGCAACTGTTGGAATTGCAAAAAGCTATTATAAAGTGGAAGACGTAGACTTTGTCATGCCTGCCAATACAGAGCAGGCATATACAGAGATTGAATTGCATGGGAAACACTATGGGCGTGCTTTGCGCACACATGCTAATGTCAAGCCAATTTTTCTATCAATTGGAAATGCGATTGATATTGAGACGGCGACAAAAATGGTAAATCAACTCACTACAAAAGAAAGTCATGTTCCAGTTCCAACTAGACTTGCAGACTTGATGACGTATGAAAAGCGTAAAGAGTTAACTAAGAAACGGTAAAATACGCTCTACAAGAAATACTGCAATACATGCCGCTAAAGCTACAATAAGCAAGCTTTTTCCTTTGTAAGCGGCGATAATGGCGATGATAAGCCCTGCAAGTGCTGAGTAAAGGCTTGCGGTGGAATACAAAATAGCTGGAAAGGTCATGGCGGCAAGGCACGCATAGGGCACATAATACAAAAAAGATTTGATATATTGATTGGTAATTTCTTTTTTGGATAGTGCCAGTGGGAGCATGCGAATTAAGTATGTCACTGCCGCCATGACAAAAATATAGAGATAGATATTATGTGTCATTTTAGGATTCTCCTTTGTTGTTTTCGTCGTTGATTGGCTTTAGCCATGCTGCAATTGCCGCGATGACAACCGTTACGATAATAATGACAAAACCAGACGAGACTTTCTTGAGTAGTGGTAGAACAGAGAACAAAAAGCTCAGTCCCATAGCTGACAAAACAACGAATAAAATTGCGCGGTTCTGTCTTGCAGGGGGAATGATAATTGCAAGAAACATTCCATAGATAGCAACGCCAAGAGCACTGATTACAAAAGAGGGTAAAAGAGTTCCTGAAATTGCACCGACGAATGTACCCAAAACCCAGCCAGGTACAGCAACGCTGGTAATGCCATAATGGTACTTAGGTGTTAAAGGAGTGTTTAGGCTGGCATCTAGCGCAAAGATTTCGTCGGTCACACTGTACGCCATAAGATATCGGTGCCAGTTTGCAGCAGAGCGGTCTAATTTTTGTGCAAGAGAAAAGGACATTAGACAATAGCGTAAATTTATGACAAGCTGTGTCAAGGCGATTTCGATATAGGTCCCGCCTGCGGCAATAATTCCAAGGGCAGAAAACTGTCCGGCAGAGGTTACGTTCGTCAGTGATATTAACACTGCCTGTATAATACTTAAACCATTGGTGGCTGCTTCCATTCCAAATGCAAATGATACTGCAAAGTAGCCTAGAGCAACTGGAATCCCATCTCGCAGTCCATTTCTATAATCTTTTGTTTTCAAAAATATCTCCTCATTTCTATTGCGTGTTTTGTCCCTATTTTGTTCATTTTTTAAATCACTATATGATACAATAAGTTAATAGGTTTGTCAATTGTGCGATTGCAGTTAAATAATTAATAACAGGTCAGTATTTAATAAAATAGTAAATTTTTTTCTTGTCCGCATAGGGGAAAAGGATTGATGGATATATTCTTATTGAACATGGAGCATACATGTTTGGTTCGATAAATCAATTTGTAAGGAAGCAGTTGAAATGGAGATTGGTAACCTTTAACCCTTAATTTCACTGATTTTAGGCTGGGTTGCGGTAGCCAAAAGTAGTCGTATATGCTATACTTAAGACATAGAAATGGTAAGAAATTACTGGTTAGCAAAATCAATAGATGGAAAACTATATGTTTGTCGTTTGGAGAATAGAGAGATTATAGTTCAATGAACGATAAGGCTAGACCTGATTTATGAGTTAATATTTTGATGTGTGAATCGAGTAGAGAAGATTTATCTTTCCCTATTCGTCGCGCCGGGCACCCGTCAGCTTACGCTGACATATTTCCTTTGGTGCTGGTGTGCATAAATGGAAACACAAATTTGCGGCGCTTATGTTAGAGTGAAATCAAAGATTTCACACATCTTGATTAGTAGGCCCGCAAAAGCGGGCAGATGGGAGTTAGAGTGAAAACTACATTGGTGGGAGATGATTAGATGAAAATCAGAGAGATAATGGAGACCCTTCAATTAAATAAACTATTAGATAAAGGTGATAGGCATCATAATCAACTGATGACACAATGGGGAGAGCTTATTGAAAGAGAACAGATAGATGTCGTTTTGACAGAGTATCCCAGACCACAACTTGCACGTAAAAATTATACCATTTTAAACGGCATCTGGAAATATGCCATTATGAATGAAGATGCTAGGCCTGTAATTTGGGACGGTGATATTCGCGTGCCATTTTCGCCAGAGACGTATCTCTCAGGAGTACAGCGTCAGTTAAAGCCAAATGAGTATCTGTGGTATGAGCGACGGTTAATAATTGACAGAATACCAATGGAAAAAAGGTTACTTTTAAACTTTGGCGCTTGTGATGAACGCTGTCGTGTTTATGTGAATGACACTTTGGCTGGGGTTCATTCGGGTGGTTATCAGGCATTTACAATTGATATTACAGATTGTATACAAGTTGGAAAGAATACTTTGCGAATCTGTGTACAGGACAAAAGTGATACTTCGTATCATGGGCGTGGGAAACAAGCACTAAAAAATGGTGGAATGTTCTATACTGCGCAGAGTGGTTTGTGGCAGACTGTATGGTGCGAGTGGGTTCCTCAAATCTATATTCAGGAGTTGCGCATTACTCCAGATTATGATAATAATCGCGTAATATTAGAGATAGAATCAAACAAATGTTTAGAAAAAATGATTTCCGAGGAAATGGTTTCCTGTAAGATTCTGTTATTTGACCAGAATCAGATTGTAAATGAGATAAAAACTAATGTTCTTGTAAGTAAAAAAGCTGTTATTGTGATAAATATTTCAGATAAAAAAAGCTGGACACCAGAGCACCCATTTTTGTATGATGTTCGTATTGTCTATGGCGAGGACATGGTGGAGAGCTATTTTGGTATGCGTCTTTTTACCGCTGAGCCAGATAGCAAAGGAGTTCCAAGGTTGTGTTTGAACCATCTGCCTTACTTTCAGAAAGGAATCCTTGACCAAGGATATTATCCCGAAAGCTTGCTGACGCCCGTGAGTGACGAGGCGATGATTTTTGATATTGAGACTGCTAAGGCAAAGGGATTTAATATGATACGCAAGCATTGCAAAATAGAGCCAATGCGGTGGTATTATCACTGCGATAGACTTGGAATGCTTGTCTGGCAGGATATGATTAATGGTGGAACTACTTATAATTTAGTAAAAACTTGCTATATTCCCACTGTGCTGTTTCCGCTGCGCCATAAGCGGGATAATGATTATAGCTATACTTCTCGGGCGAATAAAATCGGCAGAGAGGAGTGGAAAAAAGAGTGTATTGAGACAATAAAACAGCTTTACAATTGCACCTCTATCTGTACTTGGGTACTGTTTAACGAGGGTTGGGGACAGTTTGATGCAAAAGAAAATACTGATATGGTGCGAGCGGTGGACAACACACGCCTAATTGATGCGCATAGCGGTTGGTTTGACCAAGATGCAGGCGATTTTAAGAGTGAGCATATCTATTTCTTTGAACTTGTAGTAAAGAAGGGCATAAAACCATATGTTATATCAGAATTTGGCGGGATTTCTCTTGCTATTGCAGACCACACATATTCTGACCGTTTTTTTGGCTATGGAAGTCAAGGGAATAAAGAAGCATTAAAATCTGCATACAATGAATTGGATAAGCGGGTACAGGAATTGAAAAAGGAAGGCTTGTGTGCATCTGTCTATACACAGTTGACAGATATTGAGGAAGAAATCAATGGTATTATGACTTATGACCGGAAAGTAGTGAAGTTGTGAAAATGATTGCGATTATAGAAGATGATGTGCACATTGGAAATATCATTGAGGAATGTCTACACAAAGAAGGGTATCAGACTTGTCGTGCATACTCTGGTACAGAGGCACAGTATTTGCTGGCGGATAACAGTTTGAGAAAAAGACTGGATTGGATTTTTCTACCAAAGATTGCCACAATATTATAGTCCATTTGACAAGGACAGAATTTGCGATTTTGCGGTTGTTAATGCAAAATAAGCAACAGATTTTATCGAAGACGGCGATTCTTGATAGAATTTGTGAAGACACACCAGACTGTACAGATAGTTCTTTGAAACAGCATATTAGCAATCTTAGAAAGAAACTTTTGGAAATAAATAGTAAGGAAAGTATTGAGTCCGTTTGGGGGATTGGATTTCGGTTAAATTAAATGTGTGACTTAGTATCTTTACCAAATCTTTACGAATTTCTTTACCAATTTCTTGAAATCCATATTTTATCATGTTCTTATAATAAAGTCTGAAAAGGAGTGAAAAATATGGATTATAGTTTGACAACAAATGGGCTTTGTAAGTATTATAAAGATTTCAAAGCACTCAACAATCTATCAATGCATGTGCCAAAAGGCGCTATCTATGGTTTGGTGGGAAAAAACGGGGCAGGCAAGACGACCCTGATTCGCTTAGTCTGTGGATTACAGAGACCGACAGCGGGGGAGTTCACCTTGTATGGTGTAAAAAGTACGGATTGTAAAATTGGTAAAACTCGTCGCAGGATGGGGGCAGTGGTGGAGACGCCATCCATTTATGAATAGGGCAAGAATCCCCGCGACTTTAGTCGTGGGATGAATTGCTCGCA
>ERZ778513.1446-NODE-1446-length-14176-cov-14.959210_pt1 | contig 14176 bp, 22 predicted proteins | sample MGYA00510345_ERZ778513 | MGnify/ENA primary metagenome ERZ778513 (study PRJEB29527, sample SAMN07138966) | mouse gut metagenome | material: feces | host: mouse | place: China:Nanjing | collected 2016-01-25 ... | reverse complement strand
GCCCCCGTTGAGCGCCCCGTCAGCTAATCTGATGCAAACATAGTGACTTTCTTTTCTCTTTCTGCCATTTTCTTGTTTCCCCGGATTTTTCATTATGATGCCGTTCAGTAAAGTCCGGCATTTTTGATTTCAATGTTATCATGTGGCTTTCCTGAATATCGGGGAGGCCATTTTCATCTGAAGCGTACCTGAGCCTTGTGGGTCTCTGTTGGAGTTGCTTGCCAAAATAAACGTGTGTCAAAGGGACATTCGCGTCGATCCGGAAAAATCTCCACTCTGCGAGTAGTATTTTTCCGCCTTGCCGTGAACATCCCTTCTTTTGTGCCACACGCCTTTCAGGTGTCAAGCAACTCAAACAACCACACTGTCTTTGGACGCATGAGGTTAAAAAAAAGCCCCCACCGATATGAAAGCCACAGAACAACATATAAATAGGTCAAGGCAAGCTCGCCAATCCTCCTATCATTACCGCATAAGCAAGGCGGTTGCAAAGGTGGCGAAAGTGATACTGATTGTCATCGGAGCAATCGTTGGTCTGACTATCGGTTGGCTGATTAAAAAAATATTCCGAGGCATCGGGTGGATAATCTCAATCCTCTCCGCATTAGGGATAATCTATTGGATAATGAATACACTCTAAAACATTTACGACTATGGCAAGCAACGCGATGAAAGGAACACAATCGTTCCAAGACATAATCAAGGCTTATCTTGAAACTATGGCGGAGAATGACGCTCTGTTCGCAGTCAAGTATGCCAATCCGTCCAAATCGGTTTCCGACTGCTGTACCTATATCATCAGCCAAGTGCAGAAAAGCGGTTGTAACGGCTTTGCAGACGATGAAATCTTCGGAATGGCAGTCCACTACTATGAAGAAAACGAGATAGAGGTTGGCAAGCCTATCAACTGCAATGTGGTGGTAAACCATACGGTAGAACTTACTGAGGAAGAAAAGGAACAGGCACGGCAGGACGCCATCAACAGACTCCGTGACGAGGAAATGGCTAAAATGCGCAGACCTATCCAACCGAAGAAAGCCTCCGAGAAGAAACCCCAAGTTGAACAACCCAGTCTATTCGATTTCTAAAACATTACGGCTATGAAACCCAAGACAGCATTACAAAAGCAAGTGGCAGGCCTATCCGCCACACTGCGACCCATAACCGAGGCACAAGAGCGTTGGGCATACCGCCACTGCTTTGAGCATTTCGCCTATCGCACAAATAGCGGAACAATGACCTGCTCCGACTGCGGACACGTTTGGAAGGGTCAGAAAGGCAATCTTTGCGACACTGTTGCAGGTTGCAAATGCCCCCACTGCGGAGCTGAACTGAAAGTGAAGGACACCCGCAAACGCACCCATAAGGAAACCGCATATTTCAGTGTCATAACAGTACACAAGGGTTTTCAAGTAATCCGTGTGTCGCTGATAACGAGCGAAAGCCGTAAGGGAGAGGCAAGGAAACTCTATTGTCACGAGGTCGTGCAAAGGTGGATTTCTCCGGAAGGCAAAGTTACCGACATGGCTCTGCTCCGTGGATTTACTTTCCATTACTGCGACTGCTGGTCGTATTGGAGCGACATGGAGGTACGCCCGCACAACTCATTGTATGATGATGTTGTCGCATGGAGCGATGTCTATCCGAGAATGTCGGTCATTCCCCAACTCAAACGCAACGGATTCAAGGGCGATTTCTACGGAATATCCCCCGTCAGACTTTTCAAGGCTCTGCTTGCCGACCCAAGAATGGAGACGCTGATGAAAGCCGGAGAGATTGAGGAAATGAAATACTTTATTGCCAATCCCGACAATGCGGATGAATTTTGGGCATCGTACCTTATCGCCAAACGCCACCGCTACCATATCAACAACATCGGAATGTGGTGCGACTATCTGCGGATGCTGAAGAACATCGGCAAAGACATCCGCAATCCCAAGAACATCTGCCCCGAAGATTTCATAGAGGCGCACGACAGATTGAGCCGAATGATAGAGGACAGACGCAGACGGGAGCGTGAGGAAGCCGAGCGCAGAAGAACTGAGGAAAGACTGCTCCGAGAGAAAGAAAACGAAGAACAGTTCAAGGCTCTAAAATCCAAGTTCTTCGGTCTGGTAATCTCCGACAATGAAATATCGGTGAAGGTGCTTGAGAGCATAGAGGAATACTGCCAGGAGGGTAACACACAGCACATATGCGTATTCTCATCTTCCTACTACCTTAAAAAGAACACGTTGGTATTGTCGGCAAGGATTGGCGATACCATAATAGAGACGGTAGAGGTTGACTTGCAGACCCTCAAAGTGGTGCAGTGCCACGGCAAATATAACAAGGACACCGAGTACCACGACCGCATCATCAACCTTGTGAACTCAAACGCCCGACTAATCAAGGAGAGAATGACCGCCTAAAGTTTAATCCGACCTGCGTCAGCAATGGCGCAGGTCATAAATCCCCACCGAATATGAACGTAACAATTGAACATCCGACAATCATCTTTGATGATAAGATTGCCGAAATCATCATAGAGTTTGTAAATCACATTCTCTATGCCGACAGCGAGGAAACGCTACGGCAGATAGTAGCCGACTTTGCCGATAAGTACGACCTTGACCGCTACTTTGTCTATGGCTACGGCAGCCACCACCTATGGCTGAAACAAAGGAAGATAACCAACCCCGATATAACATTTGAATATCGGATACTGATTGTAGAATACTAAAACCGCAATACTATGGCAACGAAACTTACCGCCAACGGAGTAAGCACAACCACCGCTCCCGGCACTGAACAATACGAGGTGTTTTACGCCGGCTACCGCCCACGGCGAAAGAAACACTATCAATACGATTATAGGCACACAAACGGAGAATTGTTCTCCTGTGTGGCTGGAACACTCAAAGAGTGCAGACAACGCCGTGATGAATGGCTCAACAAGAAAATCAACAACTGAGATATAATTTGCCAAGTCGTAATATAGCAGGCGGAGCGACCTCGTGATGAAGTCGCTCCGCTCATTTTGCCAAAAATTTCGGCCGCCACAGGCGGCAATTCGCAGTCAGTTCATAATTTCTAACTTGAAAGAGATCTGTATTTTACATGTGGGACAAATTTCAAGTCTTCCAGCTCTGCCACATAGATGCTCCCAAGTCCATTGAGGAGAACTGAAATTTATACTGATGATGGTATCATTACAATGTTCACATATCCCGGCTTCAAGACTTATTCCTTCTGGATTATGAAAAATACTAAGAGCCACATCTGTCCAAAGGAAAAATTGTTCCTCAGTTTCCCATGCTTTCATTTTATTGGCTATTTCTTCAAGTTTTACAATTGATAGGCTATCAAGATTATTGACATTCGTAATTTTCCCTCTCTTTAAGCATTCGTTGGCCTCAGATCTTAATACCATAGATCTCTTCAATTCACTTAATCTACTACAACTACACGCTACGATGATTAATGGAATAAATGTGATTATAGTCGTTTTATTCATACTGTCTCTTGGGTTTATTTTGAGGATTGGAATACGCCCCCTTTCGTATTATTCCAGTATTATATTGAGAGTCAACAAGAATAGTTAAAAACATTCCATATTCAGGGTCGTCACTATAATAGTAATACTTCTTACCATGCTTACTCCAGCCTTTCGGTAAGGAATTTGAAGAATCCATATTTGCTATTTCTTTCATAGACATTGCGTGATACTTTACTTGAAACTCATTGTCATAATAAAAAGAATCAGGATATTGAGGACTCAGGCGAATATGTTTATCAAGCTTAATCTCATCAATATCCCATCCGGCTTCGTGATGTACTAATGGTAAGGCCTCTTCAATTACCCCTTCTTTAGTTGAGGAATAAGAGATAATTTTTCCATCCCAATCCAAGACATAAATATTCTCATACCATAATACTAAGTCATAGTCTATATCATTAAACTTGGAGGAAGCAAGGAGGTAGTCATTCCAATTTGTATAACCGACAAATCCATAGTTCGTAGGTAAACAAAGATATTCTCCCGTCTTGGCATTAACAATATAAGTCGCCATAGTGCCAGCATGACAGGTTGGACCCTCAACAATTAGTTTACCTTTATCCGGACGATACATCACATTAACTATTGAAGGGATACTATCTCTACCTCTCCCAAAGTAGTGAGGATTTGATTTTGCGCATAAGATTGAATCTCCTGAAATTTTGTTTACACTCCATACTTCAGTAATCCCCGGAAGATAAGGTTCTTCAGAGGGGAAATTGATAGTTGATATTTTTACAGAATCATTCTCGTAATGAATATTATAGTATGGCATATAATAGGGAGACATCATACTCTCCGTAGTGTCATATTTATGAGGCTTGGCGCAAACTAAAATATATCCAACTCCCCCTAATATTATCATCGAAGGTAATGCAACAAGAAATAGCCAGAAACTATATTTCAATAAATCCTTCATATTCGAAAATTTGGAAAATCACTTCTACACGTCAATTTTCACTATTAGAACTTTTCTCCGATTGAAAAACCGAATAGAATAGTTCCATATCCTCTAAGTTCCCATTATTTCCGAACATACATTCACTATTGCGAACGATGTTATATGTCGTCGCCAAGCGTGCAAACTCCTTGAACGCAAGTTTATCGTGGTAATGGGTTTTCATGTGGGCGATATATACCAATGCGACTCTGTTTCTCATATGATTGTAAAAGAGATTATACATAGCACCGTCATTACTACGACTTCCCAGAATGTTAATTTGAAGCATACATCTCCACATTCTCCACAACTCTCCCAATAGCGGAGAATACTTGTTTGACTTTAGTAACTTATCAAGCACGGCTACAATTTGCTTGTCATCGCGCATAGGACTATGATAATTGGCGTAGGCTAATTCCCGTGCCAAGACACAGAGTTTTTGGAAATCCGTCTCAGTGCTAACCATATTCAAAAGTTCATCTCTGAATGAGGTTGTATCGGTAAGAGCCTTTGAATGAATTTCCTGATAATTTGAGATAAGGCTTTTCGGGTCAAATTCACTATCATCCAAATGAGCATCATATAGAGGGTCGGAGAATTGGTTAAACGCATCATAGAATTGTTTGATTTCCGGAACATCCTGATTATTCGGTTTTTCGCCTTTTCTGATCGCAATGGCTCCTTTCTTACATATGGTCTGAATTAACTCTTTTACCTCCGGTAATTTAATCCCTGATAAATTTATAGAATCTAATGCATCAGCTTGTGCCAATCCAAAATCACTTTCGCCCATATATCTCTCTGCCGTACCTACGTCATATGCCATTGTATTGAATGCAAGAATCATATTGTAGAACTGCAATAATGAGTCAGCATAAAGACTTAACGATAATGTGTCAGGCATTTCCGGATAGACAATGTTATGTGAGATTGCATCGAAACCTTGTCCGTCATTTCCTATTGTTGGGAAATACTCATTTTCTCCCATATTGTCAAGATAAGCTTGATATGGAAACGCCAGTGCCGTCATTGATCCTTCGTTGCCGACTTTATTCTGACGGCAAGATATAAGGTTTAACAGGATACTAACTGTCAGAAAGATACTAATCGACTGTTTCATGGGATAATTGGAAAATCGGGGAAGTCTATTTCGAGGCTGTCTGCTTTGTGCTGCCAGACTTTGTTGCTGGGTTCGATACGTCGCATCTCAGAAACAGCTTCGGGATAATTTAGTAAGGCGGCGTGGCGCATGACTTCAATCGCTTTTTCGCGGTTTGGTTCAGTACCGATACCGGCGGAATAACACATCGCAAGATGCCATCCGGCACTTGGCGCACCTAATCTGTATGCTATCGACATATATTTGAATGCATTATCCCCTTTACCTTGATTCAAGCAGGCCGATCCACAGAAAAGCGCAGCCTGAGCATTTCCTGCATCTGCGGCTTTTGACAGATAAACGATAGCATTAGCTTCATCAGTGTAATACATCCGCATACCCATTGTTGCCAGTGCTACCGGGTCATTCATGGCACTGCCTTTTTCAAGCCAATAATCCAGTCGATCGGAATACAGTTTTGTCATATCGGCATTATTCTTGTTTTCGAGATTAAGACTATCAACTTCTGCCGCAGTCCATTCAGTGCCATCAGGTTCGATAACTGCTTCCACCTCAACATATACAGATGAATTTTCATCATAGAACTCTATCAGCCTGTGCATGGCAGCAGTATCGCCCTGTTCTGCAAGAGCCTCCAATTTGATTAGTCTCTCATCGTCAATGGTTACTTTTTCGTTTTTCTGAGCATAAATTGCCATAACTGCAATAGATGCGATGGCAATCACTGCAATAATAATAATTTTTTTCATGTGGTTTGTTCTTTGTTAATAGTCATTGTGTTTGATTTAGAATAAAGACACGATACGAAATCTTTCACTCCAAAGTATGCTGCCAGCGAGCCATACAGAAAATACATTCCGGCAACGGCCCCTGCTTCTAGTGTCGTTTGAGAAAGCATTATTAAGACACCGAGAATGATGTAGAGCAATCCAAGTAACGACGCAATGGCAGAGATGACTACCGAAAAAAACTTGAATGTTTTGAAGTATTTTGGTTTCGGAGGGAACATATCTTGGTATGAAACGCCATTACGCGCATCGTAATACGAAGCATAATTAAGCTTGTATGTCTCATCTGCAATCTCCATACATTGTTCAGATGTCGGATTGGATTTGAGTATCGCCTTTGCCCGGATAAGTGAGATGCTTCGAGATATTGCTCCGTATGTAAAGAATCCGAAGATTACCAAAGCAATCCAATCATTCACTCCGGCTTTGAATATGGCAAGCGCGATAACTACTGTCGTAACAGTGAAATAGATTGCTGTTACAGTCTCAATGTTAGATTCTCTAACCAGACGTTTCTTGAAAGAGTCCACATTGCTTGTATATACGTCTTCAAGGATAGGGGCAGCTTGCGAAACACGTTCATAGGTCAGCGTGTTAGGCATCATACGATTGAGCAACCATGAACAAAAACAGACGATGGCAAGTGCCACGATGAACGCATTATTGTCAATAAAACTATTATTGAACAGCCCGAGAATTGGATATATCAGAATCCAAAGGACAAAGTAGAAACTCGTTTTCATTGTTGTTCCTGATTGTTTATTGTGAAACCTACCGGACGGCGATTCTTTTGAGACTCCATCTGCTTGGCGTTGATTTGTTGGAAACTGTTGCGCACTTGTTCTTTTGCATCGAAAAATGAATCGAGTACGGCTTTGACAAAGGGTACATTGTCAGGACAAGCGGGATGAAGCATAATGTCGCGTCGGCTATGAAAGCCTATAACTCCTTCATCGTTTGGAGCAGTCAACACAACTGTCGGGCCAAAATTGAAGTTGGCGGCATTGACTGCCTCCCGGATTTTGGGCATGTCGGGGTCGTCTGCTTTAACACCGGCCCACATGGGATCCCACACACGGGCATACATCCCGCCAAATTCCATGTGGAAGTTTTCGCCCTGATATGATACGGAAAGAGTACCGTCTTCATTCTTTGTTGGCTGACAACCGAGATTACTCAGCGTCCTGAACATAAGACCAAGCGTATCGGGCTGATTTTGTTCCTGTTTCATCGAATCAATAGTGTCTTGTTGTGTTTGTTCATCTGAATTATTGACAGACTCATACATTGAGTTTACAATATCATCATACTGTTGGTTGAGTTCTTCTTCAGAGTTGTCTTTCTTATTCAAACGATTTGCAAGAAATCCAAGGAATAAGATTACTGAGATAATCGGGATAATTGTTTCCATAAGCTGATGCAGATGTTACTACTCTATTATACATTCATTTGCATTAATAGACAAAAGAGTATCAATCAATATTTCTTGACTTCTTTGACATTACCTGCTACCCCAAGGCGAACCTTAAACGCTTCATGGCAATCTGAGCAGCAATACTGATGCCATGTTCTGCCATATCCGAGGTTTGTTCCGAGGATTCCGGGAACACCGGTCACCATTTGGAGTAGTGCGCCACCAACAACGGCTCCGGTCTTAGCCAGTGCATCGCTTACTTTGCCGTTAGTTGTTTTCGAGGTCTGATAGCTGCCACAGTAAGGGCATTTTACGAGAGTTGCCATAATTATCGAGTTTTTATTGGTTTTACATCTTATAATACCGCCCAGCCGAAAAGGTAAATGCTATTTCAATTTTTCTTCAATTTCGTTTTTCAGGGACATTAGAGCCGAATAGTTGTGCCTGTTTGCCGTAACCCGTTGCATTATATCCTCAGCAACATCCTTTCTCGAAGGATGCTTGTCAGGGTGAGCAGCGACACTAAGTTCTTTGTATAGTTGTCGGGCTTTTACTATGCTGTCAACCACATTAGAACTTTCATCTGTTTTAATTCTTCGTCTGAATTTTAGACGAGCAAGAAATCTACCTATTGGATTCATAGCGAGATTATTTGATATAATACTGATTGAGATTGGCGAATTTCTTTAGCGCGAAACTCTTTGTCATACCGGTAGTTTTACCCTTGATAACAAGAGTATCAAACCCCATCGCCATCAATTGGCGCACAAAGGCGGCATTATCAGTTATGTAAGCGGCAAGCTCGTTTATCTCGGACTCACGGAGAGCAGCATCATTCTCCACTGTGATTTTGAATCCACTACGAATCCATAGAGAACTCATCTCATGTGCAAATGAACTGTTACCCTGAGAAATAGACACTCTGCATAGTCTATTGAACTCACCAGTGGTAAAGTATTCTTTGAATGCGGCATTCATCTGGGAGATGATTCGCACACGCTCGAATGAACCATCGAGTAATGTATTGATGAGGTTTGATAGAAGGGTCTTGATATTCATAACATAGATAGTTTCGAGGTTATTATAGTGCGGTCATCATCAGGATAGTCCAACCAATTGCGATGATTTTATCGCCGAGACCTCCATCAATCATCATTTTTACAGGCCATAAGATATTCCAGTTGCTGATCCAGCACATGAAAATGTATATAATCGATGCGAGTGTTAACATGTCTGTTTGATTTTTTAGTTCTTTGAAGGTATATACCTCGATGATTGAATAGGTAAATCAGCTTAGTGTTGAATTGAGTCAAATCGGTTATTATCAGACAACAACACATCGGGCACATTAGCTATATGGTTGGGGTATAGTCCTAATATAGTCTGCGTAATGAGGGGATACATTGAGTGAATTTCATTCCGATCAAAACCGGCGGCTTTAAGAATTAGGCTGAAACAGTCTATATGAATCAGAAGGTCTCCGAAGGAGATTTTCTTTTTGCGACTTAAATGCTCCATGACGACAGCCATTAGTCCACCTATGTGTCGGTCAAGTATTGTATCGGCCTCCATTATATTTGACATCGCAAGGAATTGCATATGACAGTCCGACATAAATTTATCAAGAGTCTCACCTCGTATTGCCGCCATGAGATCAACCGACCCAGATAATAATTCAGTCGGACAAAACTCACTTGTAGCAACTATTCCTTCCTGATAGGGAACTTCCACGATGTAGGTTCGAGGTTCACCCATTATTTTTGTATCAAAGTTGAGTTTGAGCTTTTCCATACTCATCATTTTTGTTTTACTTATACTGATATATACCACCTGCCAATAAATGGTAAATGTACCTTATGGCAATTTATACAACAGAAAAAAGTCCACCCCGAAGTGAGATGGACTGTAATTATATTTTGATACAATGCTATTGATGGCTTTCTATCACAGGATGTTGAGATGGTCGGAAGATTCCAGTTGATTTATATTTCCTATTTAGGAAATAGGCACCCCATTGGGACAAAGAGATTCCATTATCAAGCATTTTTCCTATGCAATAACTTAGAGAACCATATTTCCTACCGGAACGCTTGTCTTTACATTCATAGTTTTTCTTATCGCTTTCACATGCACTTATGATAGTGATAGTACCGTACCCAGCCGTATATTGTCCCGGAGCTTTGATTGTTCTCAGATAGGCATTTGCTGCTGTATCAGCATCAAACTCCACATCGTCTCCCCGCGTGTCATTTACCCACTCGACTTCACTTTCGGGGTCGGGTTCATCTTCAATGCTTCCTCGGTCAGCACCACCACTATAACAAGTGTCGAAAACGACTATAATGTTACCCGTTTTTCCTACCTTCCGTTTTAATTCATTGAGATAAGGGAAGAGTTCATCATCAATGAGGTGATTTTGTCCTCGATAATTCTTACCTCCAGATTTGTATTTGGGAGAAAAACACGCATCATAGCACACAAAGGACTGATCAAAATCTTCTGTTTCATCTCCATTCAGGTCTGTGAACAGTTGTCCATGTCCTGAAAAATGAAGATAGATAACATCCCCTTTTGTTGCAGATGCTACCAAATTCGATAATTCCGTCTGAATATTCCTTTTGGTGGCCTTACTATCAATTAAATGGGAAACAGAAAAACCTTGGGCTTTCAGTTTTGACTCCAGCAAAGAAACATCATTATTTCCGTGAATAACAGACCACCCGGTGTTTTTCGTATTGTAATTTCCTATTCCAATAAGTAGGGCTGTATTCTTGGCTTGTCCGGATAGACAAGCCAGAATTAGACTGGCCACTAATAAGTAGAGCGGTTTCTTCATTTCAATACATTCAGGATGGATTGCCACTTACTTACATAACCAGCATAATCAGGATTATGCTCAAACTTTTGGATTAGCTGTTGGAGAGTTTCTTTTGCATGGTTCCTATCGTGTAGTCTGAGATATGCCATCGCCAGAGCAAAGCCATTATCTGCTATCTCATCGGTTGTCTCAGATGAATAATAATTAGAGACAAGTGCAGGTATGTTTCTCTTTAACTCGTCATCAGTCATTGCTGTAATATCCAGAGCCTCGCCTCCGGCTCTAACTAAATCAGGACTTATCTCTGCACAGGCATAGATGGCGTTATCCACTGAATAACGGGCATTCTTCTCGACGTTAAACACCACTGTAAACGCAATAATAACGACGGCAGCAATAGAGGCAACCTGCCATACCCAAGGTTTGAATCTTACTACCTTAATGGAGTCACGAGCTGGAACTTTGTCAGGTCTTGTAATAGAATCTGAACCAACGATTTCTCTCAATTTTTCCTTTGAAAGACCTTTCATTGCTTTCCCAAAATCAAGATTGTCCTGCTGAGTCTCACGGCAGATTCCATTTACAGTGAGTAGATAAACCTTGAAATCAGAAGCGAAATCCTCATCAGACTTCAAACGCGCATCAAACTCTGAACGCTGCGCGTCCGAGAGTTGATTGTTTATATAACTATCAAACAATTCAATTCTTTCCATTGCGATTGCGTTTTTTAGGTTTGACATCAAATCCGGCTCGATTAAGGGCATCAGTTACTCGCTTAATCAGGTCGGTCATACACTGGCTCTTTTTGGCTTTTGCAGTAGTTGCGTTTTTATAACCAATTTCTTCTGCAATCTCTTCCATCGACAATTCTTCGTAGTAGAAGAGTCGGATAATTGAGCCACAAGGTTCTGGGGTATGGATAAGTTCGTTCCCCAAGAGAGATTGAGCCTCCGGATCTTTATATAAAGAGGTATCGCCTTCGTCTTCCGGAAGAGTCTTTAACAACTCCTCAACTCTTCGAGCGACTTTTGACCCCGAATCATCATCTTCGCAGTCAAAGCACTCATCGGTTGAGTCTGTTTTGCCAAGCTTGCGCCACGCCTTGCTTGCCATGTTCATGCCGATGGTCATAATGTAGCTGCTCCAAGATGTATCTTCTTTGACACGTCCAAGCATCATGTTTTCTTGAACAGCAATAAATGTGTCCTGATAAAGATTCTCGGCATCATAGAGCGACAGGCCGGAATACTTCGCCGTGAGTCGGCGAAGAAATTCCGGGCGAAGCCTATTGTACCATTGGCGTACTATTTCCTCGTAATCTTGTGCCATTGTCTTGTCTTTCAGACTACAAAGTTACGAAATTTTATTTATATATAGAGTATAAAGGTCTTACTTCGTGTTGTTTGTCTCCTCTAAAAAGCAAGCCAGTTGAGTTTTGTGATTATGAATCATTGAACTAACATCAATCGGAGACTGTACGAGTTCTTTTACTTGCACCAGAGTCTTATTAAACTCAGTTAGGGTCTTATCTCGAAGTACTGAAACATGAAACACCTCCTCATACTCGACATGCAGAGTGTCATACCTAAGCATTAGCGTCTTTTCCAGATTACTTCTTTGTTTAGGCGTAAGAAAAAGCAGAAGTGTTTCTGCACTATCAACATTAGAGATGAAAACGATGGGGGTAGTAGGTATCCAAGATGGTTTATCACCTTTTTTCTGACCGATATTCATAACACGAATATCTGCAATTCGATATGAGGTGTCCACATCAGGTATCCTTAGCTCCAGAGCATACAGCGTATAATATCCGTAATCATTCCAGTCTCGATATACTAACCGAAACTTCATCCCGCTTTTCTCATCTAATGAAAAATAGCTTCCGTTAAGTATTGCTTGTCTGTCCATATATAGATATATACACCATAGTATAGATAGGTAAACGTAATTTATGGGGAAACGAAAATTGATAGAGATTTCCCATATGCCCATTGATTTAATTGATTAATGTTTTCAGAGCAGGTAAGGAAATCAATGCTTGTGATATTTCCAATTCGCAGTCTATCTCCAGGTTGGATTTTACTTAAGAAATAATTCGCAACTTGAAAGTCTGATTGAGGAGCTGGCAGCAACACCGTAATTTGACGTTTCTTTTGAGTATCCTGATTTGTAACAGAAAACACGACAAAGAACCCTCTCAGCCAACATTCGTTGCTATAATAAATCCCATCCTTTATCCCCAGATTTTGCATTGTCCACAAAGGAGGGACAATCGTAAGATCTGGGTTCTGTATTTGTTCTCGGATTTGGTTGTACTCATCCCACAACAGCACACTATACCCTAATTTGGAATAAAGTAGGATGTATGCAGTTTTAAGAATGGCGGCATTAAGATTTTTCTCGGATAATTTTAATTTTTGGTTCGAGAAACTTAAATCTTTCTCTGGCTTCCATTGAGATAATATGTTCGGTAATTTTCTTGAATCATTTATCTTTTTAAGAACTTCCAGAGTAAGCTCCTTATTATCGCCAACTGTGAGCAACCCATTTACTATTTCTGAACCATCATAAATTCTTACACGACGAGTTGAACCTTTATGAAAACTTCTTTGATCTAAGTGTTTCAAAAGATTCACAAGGTGAATATCAATGTCTTGTCCAGCAGAATTATTGCACTTCTTGCATGTTAGTGCCACTTTTGTGCCTCCCAAACTCTGAGGCGGAGCATCTTCCTTAGTCGCCACACTTGTTGCCCGTTCATTTGAGAAAGGATGGAGACAAATTGGACAAACTGGTGCAAGTGGAGTTAAATTGTCACACGCAACGCCACTGTTAATTAAGGCATCGAAATGACTATCGTATTGTTCTTTTGCAATAAGCATTATTTCCTGAAATAGACTCTTACTGTTTTGATTTTTCGATGACTACGTTTTGTTTACGGAGACGACGATTGTTGGCCATACCGGTTTTGACAGCCTCAATCCACTCATCGGAGCCAACTGCCTTGTTATCTTTCATTGATTGAGCTATATAGAAAGACAGCGAACCGTACCAAGTGTTTGTTTCGACATCACGGACTTCTCGGTTTACCTGATAAGAGCGACAAGCCTCGATGAATGTAACCGGCGACTGGCCTTTGGTCGAAGCCACCGTGAAGTAATCATTGGTCTCTTGTGTTCGGTCGGGAGTATAGTCTTTACCGGAGCGAGTAAAGCCTTCCCTTGTTCCTCGGATATGGTCATCGTCTCCACGAGAGGCAGTGCCGCTATGACAGGCATCTAATATCACAAAAAGTTGACCTTCTGAGCCAAGTTTACTACGAATGTCGTTTAAATATACCTCCAACTCATCGTCGAGGAGATGATTCTTTCCTTCATAGACTCCTTCGGCATAGAGCATCTCGGCATCAACCGGAATAAGTGCCTCATCCCAGCCATCTTCTTCATCACCGTTCAAGTCCTCGAAAGGTTGACCGTGCATTGAGAAGTGGATATAAACCTTATCTCCCTCTATGTTGTATTCCAAAATTCTCGTTGAGATTTAGAAAAGATTAACGTT
>ERZ778513.1440-NODE-1440-length-14204-cov-5.008198_pt1 | contig 14204 bp, 10 predicted proteins | sample MGYA00510345_ERZ778513 | MGnify/ENA primary metagenome ERZ778513 (study PRJEB29527, sample SAMN07138966) | mouse gut metagenome | material: feces | host: mouse | place: China:Nanjing | collected 2016-01-25 ... | reverse complement strand
ACGAGAAGGGACGGCTGATTTTCAACTATCACCGCGCCAAAGAGCACGCCCGCAAAGCGGGACGCCTGATTTTGTGCGAAGGGGCGATGGATGTTCTCGGTTTGGAAAAGGCGGGACTGCATGAAGGTATCGCCTGTCTGGGGACCGCGCTGACCGACGAGCAGCTGCGGCTGATTGGCTTGCTCAAAGTGCCGGTTCACGTCTGGTACGACAACGACAAGGCGGGACGCAAAGCGGCGTATCATTTTGGACAGGCGGCATCGAAAGCGGGCATTCCGTTTTCAATCGTAAGCGACGCGCACGCCAAAGATCCGGACGAGGTGTATTGCGCCTATGGCGCCGACGAAGTGAAACAAATTGCCGACCACACGATTTCGTTTGTCGAATTTTTGTTTCAATATTTGCCGGATCAATACAATTTGGACAATTACGAAGACAAGAAGGCGTTCGCGCAGGAAATGAACCGCGCCATCGAAAACGGAGGACTGCCGTTTGAACAGGCGGCGTACTGGAACCGTCTCAAAGAGATGACGGGCTTCGATTTTTCCTCGAGCGCTCAAAAACCGCAGACCGTGGCGAAAGCCACGCCGCGCCCAAAAGGCCCGACGTACATTCCAGCGCCGCAAAGCGGACGGAAAAAGGCGGAATTTTTCATTTTAAATTCCATTTTGGCTTCCAAACGGCACTCGCTACGCTTCAAGGAGGAAATCGGCTTTTTCAAAGACGATTTGTATCGACGGTTGTCTCTTTATATTTACGATCTTTATCGGCTTCATGACGAAATCGACGCGGACCAGCTTTTCGCTTCCATCGAAGAGGAAGAGGTGCGCGACTTGCTTGCCTCTTTGATCGCGTACGAGCGCGAGGAGCTAAGCGACGAGGTGTTTGAAGACAGTTTATGGAAAATCAAGGAATGTACGATCAACGAGCAGATCGAGAAGATCAACGGACAAATCCAGGTTCTTCACGATCCGATTCAAAAAGCCACCCTCGCGAAAACAAAGGCGGTGCTGATCGAACAACGCAATAAAATCAGAAATCGAAAGGAAGGTTGATCCAATGCCGGCACTGGAAAAAAAATTAACGAAAAAGAAATTCGCCTCGCTTGACGACGCGAAAGTGTATCTGGAGGCTGTCCGCGACAGCAACATCGACATCACGCAAAACGAGTTCATGGATTCGATCTCGCATTTGAATTTGGATGACGAGACGACGGATGAATTGTTTAACTGGTGTGAAGAAAACAACATCACCTTCGTCGTCGACAGCGACGATTACGAACTGGAAGGGGAAGACGATCTCTCGGACGACATGGACGACGACGAAAACTCAATCGACGATTCGATTTCGCAGTTGGAGCAGTCGTTCGCCAACGCGTCCCACGCCAAGATCAACGACCCGGTCAAAATGTACTTAAAGGAAATCGGACAAATTCCTTTGCTCGATCCCAAAGAGGAGCCAATCATTGCCAAGCGCATCCAGGACGGGGCGGAAGCCAAAGAAAAACTGGGTTCCGATCCAAATTTGGACGAAGCGGAAAAGAAGGCGCTCGACCGGAAGATCGACGATGGCGAGCAGGCCAAGCAGCTTTTGATTTCCTCGAACCTTCGTCTGGTTGTTTCAATCGCGAAAAAATACGTCGGCCGCGGAATGCTTTTTTTGGATTTGATCCAGGAAGGAAACTGCGGTTTGATCAAGGCGGTTGAAAAATTCGACTATACGAAAGGCTTTAAATTTTCCACTTACGCGACGTGGTGGATCCGCCAGTCGATTACCCGGGCAATCGCCGACCAGGCTCGAACGATTCGAATTCCGGTCCACATGGTGGAAACAATCAACAAGCTGACCCGGATCCAGCGTCAGCTCGTGCAGGATCTGGGCCGGGATCCGCTTCCGGAAGAGATCGCCGAAAAGATGGAAGGCATCAGCGCCGAAAAAGTGCGCGAGATCCAGAAAATCGCCCTGGATCCGGTTTCGCTGGAAACGCCAATCGGTGAAGAAGACGATTCGCATCTGGGCGACTTTATCGAAGACAAAGACACGCTTTCGCCAGACGACTACACGAACAACCAGCTGCTCAAAGACGAGATCAACGCGGTGCTTCAAGGCTTGACGGAACGGGAAGAGAAAGTGCTTCGTTTACGTTTCGGACTGCTTGATGGCCGGACCCGGACGCTGGAGGAAGTCGGCAAGGAATTCAACGTGACGCGGGAGCGGATTCGTCAAATCGAGGCCAAGGCGCTTCGGAAGCTGAAACATCCGAACCGCTCGAAACGATTGAAAGACTTTGTGAAGTCATGATTCGGCGCTCGCTTCGGCTTGACGCGATTTACGCCTGGGTCGATGGAAACGTGGTGGCGGATATCGGCTGCGATCATGGCTATATCCCGCTATGGTGCGTCCAGGACAAAGGAATCAAAGCGTACGCTTGCGATGTGGCGAGTAAGCCGCTCGAACGCGCCCGCGCGCTTTTCAAGCAGGAGGAAGCCGATATCCCATGCTTGTTGATGGACGGAATCGAGGGGCTGCCTGGCGACGTAGATCAAATCGTGATCGCGGGAATGGGAGGCCAGCTGATCGAACACATTTTGGAGCGTTCGAAAGCGCGCGCCATGCGGCTGGATTCGATGATCCTATCCCCGCATAAGGACGTGCATTTGTTGCGTTCGTATTTGCGAAAGGCGGGATGGCGCATCGAAAAAGAGCGTTTCGTGCAGGAGGGAAACCACTTTTATCCGATTTTGTACGTGAGAAAAGGAAACGAGCCAGGCGACGAGGCATCCGATTATTACGGGTATCACGTCGTGGAGGACGCGACGTACGGGGCGTATTTGGTGGCCGAACAAAAAAAATGGCGGATGCTGGAACAAAGAGTGCCGGCGGACGCGTTTGAAGAAGGAAGAAAGCGTCTTGTGGCGCTGGAAAAACGAATGAAACCGCGGAATAGATAAGCCGCGGTTTTTATTGCGATATGGGACAACGGGGAAGAAAGACCACGAAAAAAGCAGGCGATGGGACGGAAAAGGACAGGGAAATGAAATCTTTGGCCGCTTTCACTGTTTTTGGGTTGAAAACTCCCGGGTTTTCTTAAAAAAATCGCTTTCAAAACGAGATAAAAAGAATTATAATGATACTGCTATGTATTGTGTATTTACATAACGAAGGAGGAAATACTTTAATGGCAAAACAGTTTCAATCTATGGATGGTAACACTGCTGCCGCCCATAATGCCTATGCTCTTACTGAAATGAGCTGTATTTACCCAATCACCCCATCTTCGCCAATGGCCGAAGTAATGGATGTCTGGGCAAGTCAAGGTAGAAAAAACGCTTTTGACGAAGTTGTAAAAATTGCCGAATTACAATCGGAAGCCGGAGCTTCCGGAGCGGTTCATGGTGCCGCTCAGGCGGGTGTATTGCCAACGACATTCACGGCATCCCAAGGTTTGTTGTTGATGATCCCGAACATTTATAAATGGGTCGGAGAAAACCTTCCGGTCGTTCTGCACGTTGCGGCCCGTTCACTGGCAAGCCGTTCTTTGAACATCTTCGGCGATCATGAAGACGTTTACGCGATCCGCCAGACTGGTGTTCCAATGCTTTCGAGCCACTCGGTTCAGGAAGTTATGGATCTGGCCGGTGTCGCTCATTTGACGGCGATCAAATGTCATGTTCCATTTGTTCATTTCTTTGATGGATTCCGTACTTCGCACGAAGTGGATAAAATCGAAGTGTTCGACACAGACAAATACAAGGAACTCATTGATTGGGAAGCGCTGGACGCATTCCGCAAAAACGCAATGCAGCCACACACAAACCCTGTTACGCGTGGCGCAAACGAAAACGATGACATCTTCTTCCAGGGCGTGGAAGCAAGAAACAAGCACTATGAAAACGTACCGGATGTCGTAGCCGACTACATGGCGAAGATCTCCGAGATCACTGGACGCGACTACAAGCCGTTCAACTACGTTGGTGCGCCAGACGCAGACCGCGTGATCGTTGCGATGGGTTCTGTTACGGAAACAGCGCTTGAAGTCGTAAACGACCTCAACAGCAAAGGCGAGAAAGTCGGATTGATCAAAGTGCATCTGTATCGTCCGTTCTCGACAAAATATCTGGAAGCCGTTCTTCCTGAAACCGTAAAGAAAATCGCCGTTCTCGACCGTACGAAAGAAGGCGGAGCGATGGGCGATCCGCTGTATCTCGACGTTTTGGCCGCATTGAAAGGCAAAGACATCGACATCGTCGGCGGACGTTATGGTCTTGGTAGCCACGACACGGAGCCAAACCAAATCAAAGCGGTTTACGACGAACTGCAAAAAGACGAACCAAAAGAAAACTTCACGATCGGTATCGAAGACGACGTAACGATGACTTCGCTGCCAGTGGACAAATCATACAAAATCAAAGGCGATGCCACAGAGTGTCTGTTCTGGGGTCTTGGCTCGGATGGTACTGTATCCGCCAACAAATCGTCGATTAAAATCATTGGTGACAACACGGATATGTATGCGCAGGGTTACTATGCGTACGACTCCAAAAAAGCCGGTGGTGTAACGCGTTCCCACTTGCGTTTTGGAAACAGCCCGATCCACTCGACTTACTACATCAACAACGCGGACTTCATTTCCTGCTCGCTTGACTCGTACATGTTCAAATACGATCTGGCAAGAAACCTGAAAGACGGCGGAACGTTCCTGTTGAACACGACATTCTCGCCGGAAGAAGTTGTAAAACACATGCCAAACCGTCTGAAGAAGGAACTGGCAGAAAAACACGCGAAATTCTACATCATCGACGCGACGGCTATCGCCGAAACCATCGGCATGGGACGTCGTACGAACACGATTTTGCAGTCGGCGTTCTTCGCTTTGAACCCGCAAATCATGCCAATCAACAAAGCCGTTGAATTGATGAAAGCGGCCGCTAAGAAATCGTATGGCAAAAAAGGCGACGCGATCGTTGAATTGAACTACCGCGCTATTGACGCCGGAAAAGAAGGCGTCGTAGAAGTTGCCGTAGATCCTGCATGGGCCGAACTGCCTAGCGGAAGCCTGCGCAAAGAAACCGGTGATCCTTACTGGGATGAATACGCTTCGAGAATCAACGCTCTTGAAGGATACGACATGCCGGTCAGCGCCTTCACGAAAAACAAAGTGCTTGACGGTACGATGCAAAACAACATCGCGTTCAAGGAAAAACGTGAAATCGCGACAAACGTTCCAGAATGGATTCCGGAAAACTGTATCCAGTGTGGATTCTGCTCGTTCGTATGTCCTCATGCGACGATCCGTACATTCGCTCTGACTCCGGAAGAAATCGCGAACGCGCCAAAAGAATTTGAAGGATTCGCTACGTTGCCTTTGATGGGAAAACCAAACACGGATCTGCGTTGGCGTGTACAAGTATCGCCTTCGAACTGTGTCGGATGCGGTCTTTGCGTCAGCGAATGCCCTGGAAAAGGCGGAAACAAAGCGCTTCAGATGGCGGATATCAACTCGCAGCTGTATCTCGACCCTCTGGCAGACTACCTGTTCAAAGAAACAGAATACAAATCGGATCTGTTCCCGAAAACAATGATCAAGGGAAGCCAGCTCCAGATGCCTTACTTCGAGGTTCCTGGATCTTGCCCTGGATGTGGTGAAACTCCATACTACCGTCTGGCTTCGCAGCTGTTCGGTAAAGACATGCAAATTGCCAACGCGACAGGATGCTCGTCCATCTACTGTGGCGCCAACCCTTCGACTCCATTTGTCAAAGATAAAGACGGAAACGGAACGGCATGGGCAAACTCGCTGTTTGAAGACAACGCCGAATTCGGTTACGGTATGGCTTTGGCCAACAACTACACCGCTTCGAAAGTATACAAGATCATGGAAGAAAACCTGGATAAGGTAACTCCTGAACTGAAAGACTTGTTCGAACAATACTTGGCAGCCGGAAACGACCGCGAAAAACAACGCGAACTCGCACCGAAAATCAAAGAACTCGTTGCGAAAGCGGATGTTGAAGAAGATGTTAAAACGCTTGCCGAGTACGATCTGGTTACAAAATCGAACTGGATCATCGGTGGCGACGGCTGGGCATACGATATCGGATACGGTGGAGTAGACCACGTATTGGCAAACAATGTCAACGTCAACATCCTCGTTCTGGATACGGAAGTATACTCGAACACAGGTGGACAGTCCTCGAAATCGAGCCAGCGTTCCTCGATCGCGAAATTCGCGGCCGGCGGTAAAACGACAGCCAAGAAAGATCTCGGTCAGATTGCCATGACTTACGGTCACGTATACGTGGCATCGGTATGTATGGGTGCAGACAAGATGCAGACATTGAAAGCCTTCCAGGAAGCGGAAAGCTACGATGGACCATCTTTGATCATCGCGTACGCACCATGCGTTGAGCACGGAATCAAAGGCGGACTTGGAAACCATCAGCAAGTACAGCGCGAAGCTGTTGAATGCGGATACGTTGACATTTACCGTTACGACCCAAGAAAAGAAAAACCTTTGACAATCGACACGAAGAAAGAGCCAGACTACTCGAAGATGGAAGCCTTCATGATGAAGGAAAACCGTTTCGCGCAACTCGTGAAACTGAAAGGCAAAGAAGCGGCCGATCAGATGTTCGCGAAAGCGATCAGCGATGCGAAACGTCGTCACGAGCGGTTGCTTGCGATTGAAAAAGAAGGTATTTAATTCGCTTGAAAGACAGTCTCACGACTGTCTTTTTTGCGTTGGTTTTGACAACACCGGCAAAAGCGTGTAGTATTTTGGATATGAAATTGAAACTATGTTTTGACTGTGATGATACTTTATACGATCTTTCCTGGCCGTTTCGAATGAGCGCGAGCCATTTATTCGCCGACGGACAGCTGGATCCAATCGACATGGAACGGTTTTATTTGGATTATCGAAAGGCGGGAGACGAGATCTTTGATCAAATCCAGACCGGAAAAATTTCGATTGACGAATCCGGACGCCACCGCATTAAAACCGTATGCAGCCGTTACGGCATTCCGGTGGATGACGCGTTCGCGGACGAATTTCAGAAGATGTACCGCGATTATCAAAAAAATATCGCGATGGACCCGCAGCTTGTCGACTTTTTTCAGGAAACCGACGCGGATCTGGCGATTTTGACCAACGGAGATCATGGCCATCAATACGCCAAACTGTCAACTTTGGCGTGTTTGACTACTTTCATCCGTCCCACGTGTTCACAAGCGGAAAGATCGGCTACGCCAAGCCGGATCCAAGAGCGTTCACCGAAGTGATGGATACGTTGAACGAAAACGCGATGGACTGGTACTATATCGGCGATTCGTATGGAAATGATATGGAGGGCGCGAAAAACGTCGGCATGAAAACGATCCACTTCAACCGCCACCATGGTCCCGAAGGAGAAGCGGCGGACTATGTCGTCTATTCCGAAAAGCAGTTAATTGAATTATTAAAAGAGCTTTCAGCGTGAAGACTGAAAGCTTTTTCTATATCGTAAAGGCGTCGTTTTTTTGTATTCCTTGAATTGGCGGATGAAGTAGGAAACATTGGTAAAGCCAACTTCCAAACTAATGTCCAGCACGGACAAGGTCGTGTTCTTCAGCAGCTCACACGCTTTTTCGATTCGATACTGGATCAAATAGTGGATCGGGGAGTCGTGCTGAATGCGCTTGAACAGCCGGCCCACGTAATTTTCCGAGCAGTCGATCAAGGCGGCCAGCTCCTCAAGATGGATCTCCTCTTTGTAATGCTCCTCAATGTACATTTGAATCGTCTTATAGCGGTCGATGCCAAGACGTTGCTCCTCGTTCAAATTGGCGTTTTTTGGAATAAACAGCTTCATTTCGTAAAAAGTCAAAAACAACTGAAACAGCATGACCTTGGCTTTGTAGTAGGAGTACTCCGTTTCGTGGGACAGGCACTCAATCAAATCCTTGACTTGCGCTTCCACCAGCGAGTACGCCAGACGATCCGCGGAGAGCACTGTCGTGAATCCGACGCGCCGTTCCAGAAAGTGGTCGACGATATCTTCCTGAAACGCGTCTTTCATTGTTGTCGACAGCAGCAAAGGATCAAAAAGAATCGCGTGGTGGATCGTGTCGTTCGAGCATCCCGTCACCTCGTGCAAATCCTCGGGGTCGATCAACGCGATATCGCCTTGATGCAAGACGCGTTTATTCAAGTTGTGCTCCAATTCCAGCATTCCTTTTTCCACGTAGAGAATCTCGCATTCCGGATGCCAGTGCCGGTCCACGAAAAAATTATCCGGATAGATGGACTGCTGGTTTTTGATGTCGAACATCAAGTGGCAAATGGGCTTGCGTTTGGTGCCGTGCGCGGTTTTTTCTTTCAGTTGAGAGTATTTGTTCATATTTTTTTTACCTGTTGTTTCCATTATAAAACAACCCTTGCGAGAGTCAATAAAGGGGGATTGACGAAAAAAGTTTTTTCCCGGAAAACAATCCATTTTTCAGATCATTTACTTTTCATCAACGTTTCAGGTATAATAGCCTTGTTTAGTAAAAAGACACTTTAGGAGGCAACAATGGACATAAATACTATCGTGTTGGTCTTGACCTTGCTGAGTGGGGTGGCGCTGTTTTTGTATGGAATGAGCGTGATGGGCGACGGGCTGAAACAAATGGCCGGAAACAAGCTCGAACTCATTTTATACAAACTCACGAACACGCCTCTCAAAGGTCTCTTGCTGGGAGCGGCCGTCACCGCCGTGATCCAGTCGTCTTCCGCTACGACCGTCATGGTCGTCGGTTTCGTCAATTCCGGAATGATGAAAGTCGCGCAGGCGATTGGCATCATTATGGGAGCGAACATCGGTACAAGTATTACCGGATGGATCCTCTGCTTGTCGTACATCGACGGACAGCAGGGAATCGCCCAGCTTTTGTCGACCGCGACCATCTCGGCAATCGTCGCGATTCTTGGAATCATCTTCCGCACCTTTCTTAAAAAAGACGTGTATCGGCAGCTGGGAAATATCATGCTTGGCTTCGCGATCTTGATGATCGGCATGCAGACGATGTCTGGCGCGGTGGCGCCGCTGAAAGATTCGCCGGCTTTCGTTTCCATGCTGACTTCGTTTACCAATCCGGTTCTTGGCATTGTGTTTGGCATCGCGCTGACCGCGGTGCTTCAATCCGCATCCGCGGCCGTCGGCGTGCTTCAGGCTTTGTCGGTAACCGGCGCGATCGTCTTCCAGTCCGCCTATCCAATGATCATGGGAATCGGCATCGGCGCCGCCTGCCCGGTTTTGCTGTCGGCGATGGGAACGAACAAGTACGGAAAACGAACGGCGCTCGTTTATTTGATCAACGATGTTTTCGCGATGATTTTAGGAACCACGCTGTTTTACAGCGTGAATGCGTTCGTCCACTTTGATTTTTACTCAATGACCATGTCGCCGTTCTCGGTCGCCCTGCTCAACACGGTGTACCGCGCCGCCGCGATGATCATTTTGCTCCCGTTTGTCAAAGGCATTGAGAAAATCGTGACGCTGCTTGTACCCGGAAAGGACGAGGATGACGACGAAGACGACGATTTCGAGCTTCTCGAAGAGCGATTCCTGTCGTATCCGGCCATCGCCATCAACCAGTGCCACCGCTCGATTGTCATGATGGCGAAAAGCTGTTTGAAAAATTTGAGCCGCGCGTTTACGCTGTATGGCGATTTCTCCGACAAGCTGTATAAAAAAGTGCAAAACAGGGAAAAGAAAGTTGACAAGTACGAAGACAAAATCGGCGCTTACCTGATCCAGCTGACTGGAAAGGAAATGACGGAGATCCAATCCAAAGAAGTGTCCGAATATTTGCACTGCATTGGCGATTTCGAGCGTACCGGCGACCACGCCTACCATATCGCCCACATCGGCAAGGACATGTCTGAAAAAGGAATCCGGTTCTCGTCGGTGGCGGAACACGAGCTTTCGATTTTGGAAAGCGCGACCAAGGACATTATGGACTTGACGATCGACGCGTTCGAAAATCAGGACATGGACACAGCTAAACATGTCGAACCGTTAAAAGATCTCATCAGCATTTTATGCGACGAGCTCAAGATGCGCCACGTCCAGCGTCTGCGCGATGGCATTTGCTCGCTCGATCAGGGCATTTACTACAGCGAGCTGCTCAACAATCTGGAACGCATCGCGGATCATTGCTCGAATGTCGCGGTGTGTCTGCTCGAAATGGCGACATCCGACTACGATTCTCACGCGTATTTAAGCCAGTACCGCCGCGAAAAGACCGGCGAGTACGCGACATATTTCAAAGAGTACGACGAGAAATACGGAATTTGATGCTTTATAAACAACTCGATTGTCCAATCGGGTTTTTCTCGTTTCAACGAATAGAAAGGAAACCAGTCCATGTTTATTAGTACGATACAGTCCATGGCGTCTTTGCCCGCCTTTCAGGCAAGCCCCATCGACACAGTCGTGGTGGCGTTTGAAGGCTTTTCGCTGCGCAGCGAAGCCAAACAACCGATCGACTCGCTCGCCGACTGGAAAGCGGCCTGCGAGCAACACGGCTTGAAAATGGCCGTCAACGCGCTCAAGCTGTTTATGGAAGAGGAAGTCGACGGGTTAGAACATTTTTTGCAGGCGCTCAAAGACGTCGATGTGGACGCGATTTATTACGCCGACGAGGGCGTGTTTGAAATCGCGCAGCGGCTCGGTCTGCAGGAGAAACTCGTTTATCAACCCGAAACGCTCGTGACCAATACGCCAGACGTTCGCTTTTACCTCGATTTGGGCGTAAAAAGCGTGTCGCTCGCCCACGAGCTCTCGCTCGAGGAAATCGTGGGCATCGTTCAAAACTGTCCGCAAGCGGAAATTTTGATTCACGGCTACTTTTCCATTTTGTATTCGCGCCGTCCGCTTGTGACCAATTATTTGCGTCATATCGGCAAAGAAAAAAAGAGCGATCGCTATGATCTTGTCGAGCAAACCCGCGACGAAGCGATGCCTGTTTTGGAAGATGAAAGCGGAACCCACGTATTCTCGGCCGAGCCAATTCAGTCGCTGGATTACATTCAAGCGCTTTACGACGCGGGAGTCCGGCGGTTTCGGCTCGACTCCTTGTTTTTGAATGACGAGGAAATCATCGAGGCCGCCAAAGCGTACGCGGCGGTTTTGGCGGGCGGACAGCCGGCGCGCCCTTTGGCGGGAAGCGATCGCTGGTATGGGCAGACGACAGTCAAGAAGAAGGTGGATTAAATGGAAAAAATCGAATTGCTGGCGCCAGCCGGAAATCTTGAAAAGGCGAAAATCGCGATTTTATATGGAGCCGACGCGGTGTACATTGGCGGAAAGCAGTTTTCCCTGCGCTCCCGCGCTTCCAATTTCACACTGGACGACATCGCCGAACTCGTGCGCTTCGCCAACGCTCACCAAGCCAAAGTCCACGTGACGGTGAATTTGCTGCCGCACGATGAAGATCTTGATGGTTTGAGCGACTACTTGCAAGCGCTCGACAAAGCGGGTGTCCACGCGATCATCGTGGCGTCGCCCGCGATCATGAAACGGGCGAAAGCGCTTGGATGCCATTACGAGATCCACGTTTCCACGCAGCATTCGTCCACCAATTCGGCGGCGGTTCGCTTTTGGAAAGGACAGGGTGTGGATCGGGTCGTTTTAGGCCGGGAATGCACGCTCGACGAAGTGGAAGCGATTTGCGAGAAAAACATTTTGCCGATCGAAGTGTTCATCCACGGCGGGATGTGCATCTCGTATTCGGGACGTTGCGTTTTAAGCAACCATATGACTTTGCGCGACGCCAACCGGGGCGGCTGCGCGCAAAGCTGCCGCTGGAAGTACCATTTGATGGAGCGAGGCGCGGAAATCTCGGATCCATCCGATTTGTTTTCCATGTCTTCCAAAGACTTGCAGGCGGTTCGATACGTCGAAAAGCTCATCCAATGCGGTGTCAGTTCGCTGAAAATCGAGGGGCGCATGAAATCGGCGTACTATTTGGCGACGGTCGTTTCCAGCTATCGGCGGCTCATTGACATGATTTACGAGAAAGGCCACTTGGAAGCGGAAGACATTGAAGCCATCGAGCGCGAGATCCGCAAGGCGGAAAACCGGCCGACCGGGCCAGGCTTTTATCGGGGGATCCCGGACGAGAATGTGCAGTTGTACGTGGATCACGATGAAATCGTCACGCAGGAATACGTGGCTTCGGTGCTCGACTTCGATCCATTCACCAAAACGGCTGTCTTGCAGGTGAAAAACCACTTCCGCCCGTATTCGACGCTGGAGATTTTCGGGCCGAATATTTCGAGCACCGCAATCGAAGTTGGCAAAATCACCGATGAAGATGGTTTTGAACTCGAAGTTTGCAATAAACCGATGCAAATCGTGTATACTAAATGGGACGGACCGATCGAGAAAGACGCGATGATCCGTAAAATCAAATAAAGAGGAGAGGATAACATGAAATTAAGTGAAAGTTTCTTCTATACATTGCGGGAAAACTCCAAAGACGAGGATTCGGTTTCCGGCAATTTGCTCGTACGCGCGGGCATGATCAAGAAAAGCTCGAACGGGATGTACATGATCATGCCGATGGGCAAGCGCGTGCTGTCCCGGATCGAAAACATCGTCCGGGAGGAAATGGACGCCAAGGGCGCGCAGGAGCTGCTGATGCCGGCGCTCATTCCGGAAGACGTGTACGTGCAATCCGGACGGCGCAGCGCGTTTGGGTCCAACATGTTTACGCTGCTGGACCGCTACAATAAAAAGTACGTGCTCGGCCCGACGCACGAGGAGTTGTTCGCCATCGCGGCCAGCATGGACGGCAAGTCGTATAAGGATTTTCCGTACAACTTGTACCAGATCCAGACGAAGTTCCGCGACGAGACAAGACCGCGCTACGGTTTGATCCGCGTGCGCGAGTTCATTATGAAGGACGCCTACACGTTCGATATCGACGAGGCCGGTCTGGACGCGCAATACGACAAGATGTACGACGCCTACTGCCGCATTTTCGACCGCTTCGATTTGACGTATAAAATCGTGCGGGCTGACACCGGAGCGATGGGCGGCTTGTTGTCGGAAGAGTACCAGGCGATTACGAATATCGGCGAGGACATCGTTGTCGGTTGCGAAGGGTGCGATTTCTCGAGCAATTTGGAAATCACGGAAGTCATGGACACGAAAGAGGCTTCAACCGAGGAAAAGAAGGAAATGGAGCTTGTCGAGACGCCGAACGCGAAAACGATCGAGGAAGTGGCCGCGTTCTTTGGCAAGCAGCCGGAAGACTTTGTGAAGACGCTGTTGTATAACGTCGACGGAAACATCGTCGCGTTCTGCATTCCGGGCGATCGTGAGCTCAACGAGACGAAGGCGCTCAAGGCGCTGGGCGCGGCGGAAATGGAGCTGGCGGACTTCGCGGATGTCGAAAAGGCGACAGGCGCCAAAGTCGGCTTCGCCGGACCGGTTGGTTTGAATGTGCCAGTGTATATGGATCGGCAAATCGAAAAGATGCGCAACTTCATCGTGGGCGCCAACAAGACGGACCACCACTACGTCAACGTGAACGTGGACGACTTCACGCCAAAGGCCGTGCTTGACCTTTGCCAGGTGAAGGAAGGGGACATTTGTCCGAAGTGCGGCGCGAAGCTGACGTTCGACCACGGTATCGAGGTCGGCAACTTGTTCAAGCTGGGAACAAAGTACGCCAAGTCGATGAATTTGCTGTATACGGACGCGAACAACGAGCAGCAGCCGGTTTGGATGGGCAGCTACGGCATCGGGCTGGAGCGCTGTATGGCGGCGATCGTCGAACAGCACCACGACGACCAGGGCATCATTTGGCCGCTGGAGGTCGCGCCATTCAAAGCGTGCATCGTGCCGGTGCAGGTAAAGGACGAGACGCAGCTTGGATGCGCGAACGACTTGTACGCGTACTGCCTTGAAAACAAATACGATGTTTTGCTGGACGACCGCAAGGAACGTGCGGGTGTGAAGTTCAAGGATATGGAGCTCATTGGCGTGCCATACCGGATCACGGTGGGCCGCGGTGCCAAGGACGGCCTGGTGGAATGGGTCGAACGGGCCAAGGAAGGCAAAGAGGAAATTTCAATCGAGGAAGCGAAGTCGCGTCTGGATGCGATTTATCGGCAATAATTTGAAAAAGGTGAAACAGTTTCACCTTTTTGTTTGTCTTTCAGAAAATTTCTT
>ERZ778513.1432-NODE-1432-length-14251-cov-21.036278_pt1 | contig 14251 bp, 11 predicted proteins | sample MGYA00510345_ERZ778513 | MGnify/ENA primary metagenome ERZ778513 (study PRJEB29527, sample SAMN07138966) | mouse gut metagenome | material: feces | host: mouse | place: China:Nanjing | collected 2016-01-25 ... | reverse complement strand
CTTCCGTCAGGTTGGACTCGGTTGTGCGCAGGCCGGGAGGCCATGCGCTCCATGCTGGACGCGGTCGGAGTTGGAGTCGCTGACGGGTGTTGCAAAATGTCAATGTTCTCGTAATGGGGGCTTCTCAGGGCCTCCATGGCGGCAGTCAGTCGGGACGGCTTTTTGCATCTGTACCGGGCCGGGGACGGTGCAGTGGCTTTGTCGCCTTCGCCTTGACGATGGGCCGGGAGGGGGAGGTGACGCCGGTTGGGACAAACGGACAAAGGCCTTGGATGTTCTGTGCGCCGAAGGACAGTGACCTTGGATTTTTACTCCCGGCCCTTCCGATGGGGTCGGGGCGGAATCCTTGGCTGTCCGACTATTTTTACCTCGCCCTCTTTTTCCTGAACCATACCTCGAACCATCGAGGATGCTCTCTTCAGACGCCGGACGGGAGAGACCCTTCCTTTTCGGGGAAGGCGTCCGGGACGTGGGCTGCGTGCCGGGGAAAGACTCTTCTTTCCTGTTTCCGGGGGCAAAGTTACTGCCTTATTTTCGGGGGCTATTGTTATTTTGAGGAAAACGAACGAACTAAAATTACTTTTTTTGAACGCGGACTCGACGCGGCAATAAATTGCCGCGCACTGAACCGCGCTCCGGTGCGAGCTTATTGAGCGGGGACTCGGATTGGACGGCAGGCGCAAGCCGGGACGTCCTGCTCTCCATGTAGGACTCGGTAGGTGTCATGTTGGACCTGGCACGGACTATTCATTTTGCATTTTATAAGGGGTTGCAAGGATGGGTTTATTTTATTAATTTTGTGGAAATTTTTTGGATTTCACTTTTCATTATGAACAGATTGCTTTATGCTATATTAATAATGGGCCTTCTCCTTGTGGGAGGATGTGGGAATGATGAGGTTGATCGACAGCTTGATCTTGCTGATTCATTGCTTGATAATCATCCGGATTCGGCGTTGGAGGTTATTGAGCGGTTGGATGAGAGTTTGCTTTCCTCACGTAAGCAGAGGGCACGGTATGGGCTTTTGAGGCATGCTGCGCTGACAAAGATCGGGCATGAGCCGGCAGCTGATTCGCTATTGAAAGAGGCCATTTCTTATTATGGAGATGATACCGATCCGTCGAGAGAGAAACTTTTGACTCATTTTTTCTATGCTTCGGTGCTCGATATTATAGATGACGATGCAAATGCTTTGGAGCAGTATGAAATTGCAATCAAAACCGGAGAGGAGCTAAATGAATATCTGTATACGGGATATTCCTATTCAAATATGGCCTCTATGTATGAAGAGGATTGGATCGGAGAGGAGGAGATGAAGTATGCAGAAAAGGCATTGGAGAAGATACGGCTCACAAATGACACTACAAGGATTATTGATATGTTGATTCAGTATGGAGCAGTATTAATGCATAATGAGAAACATGCTGAGGCGGATCAAATATTTCATGAAGGTCTTCAATTGTTCGATAGTCATCTTGATTCAGCATTACTAAAAAGAATTCTTCTTTTCAAAGCTTACAATCTTGCTTCTGATTTTAAATATAAGGAGGCAATTGAATTCTATTTATTAGCTAATTCGAAATTTCCAGGAGCATTTGATGCTTCTGACCATGGTATGATGGCGGAGGTTTTAATTTGGTCAGGTAAAATTGAAGAAGCCAATAAACATAGAGATATTATGAAGAGCCTTATGGTAGATATGGCAGATTCAATGCATTGGTATCAATTAGGTTGGAGTCTAACAAAACATACTGGCAAATATGCTCAAAATGCGGATTTAATTGATTCAGCTCTATATAGTTATGACAAAATGGTGAGGCAAATTATCAAGCAAAGTCTATTGCATAAAGAGAAGTATAAACTGACCACAGACAAGGAATTGATAACGCAAATTAACCAGCAGAATGAGACTATAATAAGATGGTTTATTATAGCAGTTTTGCTTGCAGCGATGCTTCTTTTCTTTGGAGGGAGACGAATTTGGATTAAATATAGGAGGAAGCTATCGGAACAAAGCGCAAGAATTAAGGCACAGAACTCAAGTTTGGAGAAATATAAAGAAGAACTTTCGGAAAAAGTGTCTACCATAACTATATTAGAGGAATCCAGAGAGCAGGCCGAGAATAAATTCAAAGACTATTCAATTAAATCTGAAAAGGAGATTGGCAAACTCAGGAAGTCATTACTTAAGACTTTTCACTCTTATAATAGCCTTGCGGATGAGATATTGCAGCAGGATTTAAGGAAGGTGTCGAAAAGCCTGAGGGAAGATTACACAAAACAAAGGGATAATATAGCAGAAGAATATAGGTCGAAGAAAACACTTCAGCGGCTCATTCAAGAGATTGACTCCAAGATGGAGAATCTGTATTCCACGATATGCGGGGAAATATCGATAGATGACAAAGAAACTCGGATTCTCATATACACAATATCGGGATTTAACTACAAGTCTGTCGGCTACCTTTTAGATCAAAATCCCAAGACAATCTCATCGACACGCAGCCGATTGATAAATAGAATCCTCCGTTTGGAGTCGCCTAACAAAGAGCTTTACCGTCGGTATTTGTTGTTTTACGTCAATCTAAAAGACGAGGAGAGCAGTTAAAATCGGAGCCATTTTCATTAACATACGTTAAAAGTGCAGCTGCATGAAATTTTTTTCATGCGGCTGCACTCATTGTAACCGGTTAGAAAAGTCCTGTTTAGGGTTTAGTGCAGAAATCTGCGATTTTGGATTGTCGATATTTTGCTGAACCTTTGACATTTACGAGAAAATTTGCAGAAGCTGTGGAAGATTCAAAAGGCTTGCAACATTTGATTTTTGTGCCTAATTTCGCAGCCGATTTCACAACCCAAACAGCGAAAAAAGATGAAAAAAATTGTTTCCATCCTTGCGATGACGATTTTCGCAGCGAACCTCATTTTTATAAATGGAGAGCCGTCAAATCAGAGTGACAAGGGTATTCAACCCGATAAGCAAGTGATTATAAAAAAGAGAAAGAAAATAGATGACCAATTTCATAGGAGATATTTTCCCTCTAAGGAAATAATGGGATATGTTTCCTTTGGCAGAAATTCCCTTATGATAAGTCTTCCGTTAGAAGGTGATTACTTTGACATAAGAGTAAAGAACGAGATGACAGGTATGGAATTCACAACTATCTCAACAGATGCATCAGAAATAATGGTGCCTTTTGATGGAACTACGGGGGAATATTTCCTTCAGATTACAACCAACGATAGTTTGTACGAGGGATATTTCTCTATTGATTGAAAAATTAGAGCTCTAAAACTATAATTTTTCAATTTTCAATTAACTAATTTATTATGAGCAAATTAACGGAGTTTATTTTCAGCATCTTCATGCTAACAAGCATGATCAGCTGCTCCTCTATTGTGGAACAGGATTTGGCGGTTGGTACGACGCAACGCAATCCGAAAGAGGTGGTCTTGACAAAAGACTCAGCACTACAGGCATTCGCAAAAATCCTTTCGAAAGCCACTGCAGAGAGCAAAGAAGTCAGAGCATTTTTAAAGAAAGAAGCTCTGCAGAAAATGGATAACGATTTCAACATCTTCTATCCAATCGCAAAAGAAAAGACAGTAGGATGCCGTATGTTCGGAGATCTACTAAAAAGCTATGAAAGCAAAGCCGGCATTTTGGAGGAAATAGAAAGATCTGTGCCTCTACTAAACATTCACATTCCAGAGATAGGAGATCAGAAGGTCGCGAGTATCAATGTCGCTGACAATGAAATCCCTGTAATGTATAAGGGAAAACTGTTCTTTGATGGCAATATTGTGGATAGTTTGTCAAATGATGAAATACCAGGATTCCACGTATTTGTTGTAACAGAAAGCAGCAGCATAAAATTGAAAAGAGCCAGAACCCGCAGTGGGGAAAATTGCACGATAAACGACAAATACGAGTTCGTTGATCAGGTATTCAATCCTAACTATACGAAATCCTTGACACGTGCATCAGTGGAGTATGATGAGTTTGATGAGAAATATTCTGAAAGAGGATATGTTCCTAAAAGTGACATTGATCCACTGCTGATAGAGACATATAATAAAACCAACAATCAAAAGAGGGCAACCAGATATCTTATGTATTATGGTTTGTCAGACGTGAATCAAGCACCAACATCTTTCAGAACTGACATAAGGGATTGTCTTTTCAGATTTAAAATCGCAGGAGACGCTTTTGTGAATTTTGAAGATGTTGCCAATGGAGTCACAAATGATAAACCATTGTTCAATGGAAGCACGGAAAACAAGATTTATCAACTTTCGAGAGAAGAAGTTTTAAAAAGACTTTTGACAGGAAGAGCGTTTTGCTTCCTCTTTATAATCGAAGGAAGTATAAATGGGCAGAAGGTATCCTCTGAAAGTATGAAAATATATGCGTCTCCCGAAAAGATATTCAACCTTCGAATTAATGAACACAGACGCCATCCTACTACGTTTAGACATACAAAGTACACATATACAATTGATAAAGCAGGCGTAAAGTCAAAGTGGTTTTACCCGCTTGAAAACGGGCATGACACTCGCTTCAATAGATGGGACATCAGAAAAGATCCTCTCGAAAAGAAAATAATAGCTTATCTGATAAATCCAGATCAAGGCAAGACCTTTGATATCACAAACACATACTCTGTCACACACATGTCCAGCAGTGAAGCTGGTGGAAACTTAAGCATTTCGGAGTTGCTTAAAAAAATAGGATTGGCCATAAACGGAAAGCTTACTGAATCGGAAACAGAGACAACAACAGTAACAGTAAATTACAAAGTTACACCAGAAAATGAGCGTATAGATGATTTTCAATATAATTATTTCGATGATTATCCCATAGAGGGTGTTGTCAATGACAAATATATGATTCCTGTCAGACAAGGAAGGGGAGCAATTGAGACGAGCATAATGCCTATTTCCAACGCATTCTTCAATGTTAGACCTATTAAGAAATAATATTGGCAGCCACAAGTGATACTCTTATTATACTATTGGAAGGTTTTAATCAAAAATTCCAATTGTATAATAGGAGAATCTGGAAAACATTGATATTGAAGTTGTTTAAACTTTTTACGCAAATGAGGTTGATTAATGCTTTTATCCTTTTTTGAGGGCTCTTTCCCAATCTTTCATCATCTTTTCGGCTGCTTTTTAATCGCTCATCGGTCATTTAGCCCGCTAAATTCCCTCTTCACGATTCAAAATCAGCTCGAAAACCTGATGAAATCTTGAAAAAGAAAAAGTTTAAACAACTTCATTCTATCAATATCTTTAGAAAATTACTTTTTCATTTATTTGAAAAATTTTTATGCACAATATAGGGGATTTTTCAGAATCATTCGACTATAATATGGATGACGAGGCAAGAGTATGCTTTAAAGCATATTTGTATGTGAGGATTCCACTATAAAAATTTAGTATTATGATTTCTAAATCAACAGTATTTATTGGATTGTCGATGCTATCGGCATTGGCAGCGACAGCGCAGAGCGGCTATAATTTAATAGGAGCATCTGCAAATCAAACTCACTTCAAGAATGAGGACGTTTCTTCCAATTCAGACAGTTTCCTCGGGTTCAGTGTCAACTATCTCCACGGTTTCCGTATGTTAGAAAACACTCCATTATATCTGGAGACGGGAGGCAGCATGAAGTTCATGTTCTATTCGGAGAATTTTAAGCGAACAAATTCAGAATATGAAGAATCGGGACAAAGAACTCAGATGGTGACATTCGTCGCGCCTGTGAATCTCGCATACAAGTTCAATATCGGAGAAGATTTTTCAATCACTCCTTTCGCCGGAATAGATGTAAAGGCACATCTTTCAGGTTGGAAGACCACCTATAAAAAGAACAACGATGGCTGTCAAGAGGAGAGCATAAATCTCTTTAACGACGATGCCAACAACATGAACGGGAACGTATGGACTCGTTTTCAGACAGGTTGGAATGCAGGACTCAGGCTTTCGTATCGCCACGTATTTCTATCAGGTTCGTATGGGACAGACTTTGCCAAGCTGAGCAACCATCATAGCAATATGATCACGACACAGAATATTACGTTATCAATAGGCTATCAGTTTTGACGGTTTTTAGTAATCTTTTGTTTGAAGAGATTGGTTAAAGTTTCTCTTTTGGCGGCCACACTCGTGGCCGCCTTTTTTGGGTATGGGGACTCGGACTCGAACCTCGGCCCTTGGCCGAGGCACAGAAATGCCATCCGGTGGTAACTCCATGTTGGGGCTGAGCGCGGACGGTAGTAGGCCGCAGGCTCGGAGGCCTGCTCTCCATGTCGGACTTGCCAGCCCGGGGCTTAATCTTTGTTAGGGTTTGCAAAAAGTTTGGGGTTATGTTTTGATGGTCTTTTGTTTTTCGTTAATTTTGTAGCAATTTGCGGTGGCTGTGGGGCTCCGGCTTTTGCGGCTTCCTCTACGTTTTATGTTTTTGTTATCGATTATGAGATTCAGAAGATTCTTTTATATATTTATGGCTTTGGTGATTGCAATCTCCGGCATTGTCGCTACCGAAACCGCCGAAGCCAAGAAGCGCACCAAAGCCAAGACCACATCCGTGGCGAAGAAAAAGACCAAAAGAAAGAAGTCTACCAAGAAGAAGCGACGCAAGAGCAGCCGAAAAAGGAAGCGCACTCGCGTGGCTAAACGCAAGGTCAAAACGCCTCCTGCGGAGCAGCCGCAGAACGACTCGCTTACGCTTCTCGTAAACGACGAAATCATCAAGTGGATTCCGGAGAACCTTAATCCCGGCGGACTGAGAGTCAACAGCGTCAAACCCGACAAGCGCACTCAGACGGCAAAAATAAGCCTTAACGAGAACTTTACGTATCTCCCCGTCTCGCAAGAGCTTATCGGCAACATGAGAAACAAAATCACCGAAATACTCCCCGACTCCATAAAGGATTATTTCGTCTCCCTTAACGTCGGCACACATAATTATGCCTACTACATCACAACCATCGACAAGCTTCCGGAACAATTCCGCAAGAACACTCCTTTCGTGATGCCCGCAGAGCCTTTCTTCGAGCACAAGAAGGGGATGGAGGGGGACATCATCGCAATGTGGCCAAGCCACGGACGATATTACAACCCGGCGAAGAACGGATGGATGTGGCAGCGTCCGCAGCTTTTCCAAATCGTGGAAGACACACATACGATGGGCTATATCCTTCCCTTTGTCGTGCCTATGATCGAGAATGCCGGTGCCTACGTGCTTCTTCCGCGTGAACGCGACATTAATCCCAACGAGGTGATCGTAGACAACGACACCAACGACGGAGGTCAGGTGTATTCCCAACCTTACTATAAAGAGAAAACCGGGTCTCGACCCTGGATGACAGGCAACGGAGAGGGATTCATTTTCGACCTCCCCGATTTCCGCGACACTGAAAATCCATTCCAGAACGGCACATACCGCCAGACCACTACCGTCACCTCCGGCACCCCATCCGTAGCCGCATGGTATGCCGACATACCGGCCGACGGGGAGTATGCCGTATACGTCAGCTACAAATCTCTTCCCAACTCCACAGAAGACGCCCACTACACCGTCAACTACTCCGGCGGCACACGGGAATTCAAGGTCAACCAGACTATGGGCGGCGGCACATGGATATATCTTGGCACATTCCCTCTGACGGCCGGCTACAGCGACACCGAACCAATCGTCACCCTGACCAACTTGTCGAAAACAGCCGACAAGGCTTTGACCGCCGACGCTGTCAAAATCGGCGGCGGCATGGGCAACATTGCGAGAAGTCAGCGTCGCGCCGACATCTACTACGACCCATCCGTGCCGGTTGAGATGAAGCCAGCGCCCAAACCGGAAGCTACTCCGGGAAAGGCCAATGAGAACGGCGAGGAAGAGGAGGAAACAACCGAAGAGGAAACCACTGAAGAGACCGTAGAGGAGACTGAATCCGGAGAAACCGAGGAGACCGAAGAGGAGGAATCTGAGACAGAAGAGACCGAACAAGAGGCCGACATAATCGAACCGCAGGACACGGTGAGAATCGAATTCCCCGTGGAGGCAGTTCCCAAAGGTCCTACCCCTGTGTTCAAGACATCGGGTATGCCCCGATATCTCGAAGGCGCACGCTACTGGCTCCAATGGGCCGGAGTGCCTGAATCCATCTATTCCCCCTACAGAGGCACCGACGACTACAAGGACGACTACACCTCACGGGGACATTGGGTGAACTATCTTGCGGGAGGTTCGAGGGTGCTACCCAACATGGAGGGGCTTAAGATACCCATCGACGTTGCCATGGCCTTGCATTCCGACGCCGGGAAGAGAGCCGACGACACATTCGTCGGCACGCTCGGCATCTACTACACCAACAACGGAGACTCATACATCGACGGCACTCCCCGAAGCAACTCACGCACGCTGACCGACATGCTAATGCGCCAGATCACGGGCGACATCCGACAGACATGGGAACCCAACTGGACACGTCGCTCAATGTGGGACAAATCCTATGTGGAGGCAAGGGTGCCGGAGGTGCCGACTTCGCTCATCGAATTCATGAGCCATCAGAATTTCGCCGACATGAAGTATGCCCTTGACCCGGCATTCAAATTCACTGTCTCCCGCTCCATCTACAAAGCCATCGGTCGCTTCGTGGCGGAGAGGAAAGACCGCAAATTCGTGGTGCAGCCCCTCCCCGTCAAAGATTTCGTTATCACAAGACTGAAGCAGGGGCACTACCGACTGAGCTGGGCTCCCACGCCCGACCGTCTCGAATCTACGGCCATGCCGAAAAAATACCTCATATTCGAGCGCACCGACGACGAACTTGGATTCCACCTTCTCGGAGAATCCAATTCCACGCATTTCGAAGTGATTGTGGAGGATCACGACATCCATTCCTTCAAGATAGTCGCAGCCAACGAGGGGGGCATATCCTTCCCCTCGGAAGTGCTCGCCCTTCGCGAAGCCCCCGGCAACCATACCCCCGTGCTCATCATCAACGGCTTCACCAGAGTCAGCGCTCCGATGACTTTCAGCGACAACAGCAACGCCGGCTTCAAGGCCACGGAAGATTTCGGAGTGCCCTACGTACGCGACATCTCCTTCGTGGGCTACCAGACAGAATTCCGTCGCGCAGCCGGGGAATCCTTCGGACTCAGCGACGGCAACCTCGCCACGCAGGTCATAGCTGGCAATACGTTTGACTATCCCTATCTCCACGGGCAGGCAATCGCCGCAGCCGGAAAAGGATTCGTCTCCGCGAGTGTCGGGGCCGTCACCAGCGGCGACGTCAACCTCCGCGACTACAAGATCATCGACCTGATACTGGGCCGGCAGAAAGTGACCGTCACCGGAAACGGCAACACCGGAATGCGTTACATCGCCTTCCCCGCAAAACTCCAGCAGGAACTGACAGAATTCACTCGCCACGGTGGCGACCTGATGGTCAGCGGAGAATACGTGGTCAGCGACCTTCTCGACTACCGTTCGCCTGCCGGCAGCAAGGAATTTACAGAAAAAGTGCTCGGAGTCACAAAGGGGGAAGGGATGAAATCCTACTCCGGACAACTGTCGGCCGCGGGCGCTATGGGCGTGCATCCACAGGACGCCACGATAAGCTACAGCAACAGCCTCAACGAGCAGCAATACATCGTGCAGAATCCCGACGTGCTGACTGCGTCGAGGCTTATCGACGCCGAGCCCTTCCTGACATTCTCCGACACCGGACATCCGGCAGGATTCCTGACCAAGAACGGCAAGAGCCACGTGGCCGTCATGAGCGTGCCCTTCGAATCCATCCGCAATCCCCGCCAAAGGGAAAGCCTCATGAAGACCCTCCTGCAATATCTGGAGAAATGACCCTCAAGCATCAACAACCCTTCAATAACTTTCTCCTCCCATCTTGAATAACCCGAACATGAAACTAATACAATTCACCAACGTCGACGCCCTGCGCGACGAGATATGCAAGAACAGCCTGGAGCAATTCGTGCTTGTGAAAATCGACCGCAAGAAGGTGGAATTCGACTCCAACTTCATGCACCGCATAGAGGAGGTGGCTGCCGATTCCGACGCCTCCATCACGTATAGCCACTATCGCGAAAGGGTCGGCGACAAGATTATCCTCCATCCCGTCAACGACTATCAGTTTGGCTCCGTCAGGGATGATTTCGACTTCGGAAGCGTTGTGCTTCTCAACGCCGCCGACGTGCTCGCCGCCTCCGAGGATTTTCAGGATGAGTCGCAGCTCCCCGACGGAGGATGGTATGCCCTGCGGCTTAGGATGTCGGTCGGCAAGACCGTGGCCGTCCTGCCGGAATATCTCTACACGGTGGAGAAAGTTGACTTCCGCAAGAGCGGAGATATGCAGCACGACTACGTAGACCCCCGCAACAGCTACTATCAGACATGCATGGAGAGAGTCTTCACCGACCATCTCATGGACATCGGCGGAATGGTCTCGCTGACTCCGCTGCATCCCAATCTCGAAGAGGGGGATTTCCCGACGGAGGCTTCAGTCATCATCCCGGTCAGAAACCGCGTGGCCACGGTCGGCGACGCCGTGCTTTCAGCCTTGAACCAGAGGACTGATTTCCCATATAATGTAATCGTGGTGGACAACGGAAGCACCGACGGCACGAGAGAACTTCTCCGCGGCATCGAAGATCAGAGGCTCATCGTGCTGGAAGCGGAAGACGAGGAATTTCTCGGCATCGGAGGATGCTGGAACAAGGCCTTGCTTTCAGAGCACTGCGGACGCTTCGCCGTGCAGCTCGACTCCGACGACACATACATCGATTCCTCGACGTTGCAAAAGATGGTAGACAAATTCTATGCCGACAGATGCGCGATGGTCATAGGGAGCTATGTCATGACCGACTTCCAAATGAACCCCATACCTCCGGGAATCGTAGACCATAAGGAATGGACTGCACTCAACGGAGCCAACAATGCCCTGCGGATAAACGGATTCGGAGCCCCGAGAGCCTTCTTCACCCTTATTGCCCGCAACATTCTTTTCCCCAACGTCAGCTACGGCGAGGACTACGCGATGGCCCTGAGGGTAAGTCGCGAGTATGCAGTAGGGAGAATCTTCGAACCCATTTATTGCTGCCGACGCTGGGGGGGCAACAGCGACGCCGACCTATCGGTGGAGAAAGTTAACAGGAACAATGAATACAAGGATTTCCTGCGGTCGGTGGAGCTGATCGCACGAATCCGCGCTAACATGGAGAAGGAAGATGATCATAGACAATGAAAGCTTCAACGACCTTATAGAGCAGCAACTCGCAATATGGCCCTTGGCAAAGCTAAACTACGACGCTTTGGCAAAGACGGAAAGAAGAAAGGTCGCGCTCGGAAATTTCGAGATGGCGGTGCAGTGCAATCCATCAAGAATAGTTTCCACGGGAGCCAAGACCGACAAGGAGAGTATAGCCGGCCGTCCCTGCTTCCTTTGCCGGGCCAACCGCCCGAAGGAGCAGATCACGACGGAGATACTGCCCGGCTGGGAATTGCTCGTGAATCCATATCCGATTCTGCCGGTGCACTTCACGATAGCATCCACGACGCATAAGCCGCAGGAAAGCGTGCCATTCGACATCGTGGAGCTTGCCGAGTCGCTCCCGGGGATGGCCGTCTTCTTCAACGGGGCACGGGCCGGAGCATCCGCCCCCGACCATCTTCACCTCCAAGCAGTCTTGAAAGACGAACTTCCTCTGTTGCGGCTCGTGGAGCAATTGCACCCAGCGATCGAACCGGGCATCAAGACCTCTTCCGATTTCGACGTACGTCTCCCCTATTTCATCGTATCTGGAGTGGTAGCCCCCGACGACTCAGGGATGTCGGCTCTGGCAGCAGGGATCTTTACCGGCGGCCTTGACCGCGACCTTCACCTAACTGACCGCGAGCTGGTTAATACGTTTTTCTGGGTAGGTGGCGACAGACTGTTGAGATACGTAGTGGTGCCAAGAAGGGCACACAGACCGTCGTGCTACTTCTGCGAGGGGGATGAGAAAAGAATCGTCAGCCCCGGATGTATCGACATGGCCGGACTGATGATCGTGCCCCGGCCTGAGGACTACCAAAGGCTGAGCGCAACCGACATAATGCAGATTTATTCAGAGGTGGCGCTTGCCGATTACAAATGAAAGCGAATAAACAGACTTCACCCTGGAGGTGGATACCGACCCTATATATCGCGGAGGGTCTCCCCTATTTCGCAGTCAACACTCTGACTGTCCTTATGTACGTCAGGCTTGGCATAGGGCTCAAGGAGATGGCATTCTATACGGGATGGCTTTATCTGCCATGGGTGATAAAACCGTTTTGGAGTCCGTTCGTCGATTTGATAAAGACGAAAAGATGGTGGACCGTCACGATGCAATGGCTCATAGGGATATGCATGGCGTCGGTGGCTTTCCTTCTTCCGACGAGCCTCTTCTTCGCAGGGACGCTTGCGGCATTCTGGCTCATGGCATTCTTTTCAGCCACCCATGACATCGCCGCCGACGGCTACTACATGATAGAGCTCGATTCCCATGAACAGGCAGCCTACGTCGGACTGCGCTCCACGTTCTATCGAATAGCGAGCGTCATGGGGCAAGGAGGTCTGGTGATGCTTGCGGGATATTTGGAGGAGAAGACGGGCGACATATCGACGGCATGGACCGCCACATTTGCAATCCTGTCGGCATTTTTCCTCGCAGTGGCCTTCTACCACAGTTTCTTCCTGCCACGCCCGGAGGGCGACAAACCCAAGGCAGGGGTGACTGCCCATACAATTCTTAGGGACTTCGGCACTACTTTCGTCACATTCTTTCAGAAACGATATATCTGGAGCGCACTTGCGTTCATGCTGCTCTACAGGCTTCCGGAGGCCTTGTGCCTGAAACTCGTGCAGCCTTTCATGGTCACTCCACGCGCCGGGGGGGGATTGGCACTGACCACAGCCGAAGTAGGATTCGTCAACGGCACGATCGGAGTAGTAGCCCTGCTTGCAGGCGGAATCGTCGGAGGACTGGCAATCTCAAGGGGAGGACTGAAACGCTGGCTCTGGCCGATGGCATTGAGCCTGACGCAGCCTTGCGCGTTCTATTGCGTGCTCGCCATGGTTCAGCCTGAAAGTTTCTTTTGGATCTCGGCCGCCATATTCGTGGAGCAATTCGGATATGGCTTCGGGTTCTCAGCTTACATGCTTTATCTGATCTATTTTAGCCGGGGGGAAAGCAAGACATCCCACTATGCCTTCTGCACAGCCTTCATGGCCTTGGGAATGATGATTCCCGGAATGGCGGCGGGATGGCTGCATGAAGTCTGCTCCGCCCACAGCATTTTCGGAGTGGACTCACCCCAGGGATTCATCAACTTTTTCTGGATAGTCATGGCTGCTTGCGTCGCGACATTGATAGTCTGCGCCAAGGTCAGGATCGACCCACGATTCGGCAAAAAAGAGACCGGGGCATGATGCTCCGGTCTCTTTTTTGGTCGCTTCTTCCCAGATTCCTAAAATGGGTCGGAAAGGAATCCGAGAATCTCTTCCGGAGAGCTGATGATATTGTCGGCATGGGCTTCGCGAAGTTCCGTCACGGGTCGGAAACCCCAGGTCACTCCTATGGACTCGACACAGGCACGTCTCGCCGTCTCCATATCGACACCGGAATCACCTACGTATAGCACTTCAGACTTCGGCGTGGGATGCTCCGACAAGACAGAAAACACGATCGAAGGATCGGGCTTGGTGGGCCTACCCTCTTGTTGCCCCTGAATCGAAGCGAAATTTATCTGCGGAAAGAAATGACGCACGATTTTTTCCACTGCGTCTTGATATTTGTTTGACGCCACGGCAATCGCCACGCCCCTGCCCGTCAGTTTGTCGAGAAGCTCCGGAATCCCATTGTAGGGCTTCGTGTCGACGATACAGTGGGAATCATAATACTCCCTGAAGATCGACAGGAGCTGGTCGACAGTTTCAACATCTGCATCGGGTTGCGCCCGTTCGATAAGTTTTCTGACCCCGTTACCAACCATGTAATTGTAGGCCGGAATAGGATGCTGGGCAAACCCCATTTTCCTCAGGGCGTAGTTGCAAGCCTCGCCAAGGTCGTAGATCGTGTTTAGGAGGGTGCCGTCGAGATCGAATATAACTAATGATTTCATAAGAGTTGGATTAACGGGTTGAACGGAATTACAATAGTTCGTTAAAAATTTGAATTAGAAATTCATGCTGTAAAACATATCCA
>ERZ778513.1426-NODE-1426-length-14297-cov-6.615995_pt1 | contig 14297 bp, 15 predicted proteins | sample MGYA00510345_ERZ778513 | MGnify/ENA primary metagenome ERZ778513 (study PRJEB29527, sample SAMN07138966) | mouse gut metagenome | material: feces | host: mouse | place: China:Nanjing | collected 2016-01-25 ... | reverse complement strand
TCGCCGCTAAGTTAGGCAATTTCCGCTACAATACAAAACTTTTTTGGCCACAGCCGACCACAGCCGAGCTACAGTCCTGCGATCTATAGCCTGGCGACCTGCGCGCCAAAGCCGCCAAATACTCCCTCGGCATACATTACTAATTTCTCGGCGTAACCCCGGCCTCCAGGAGTTCTTTGCCGGGCAAAGCGGCTGAAGACGATATCAAGATTCTGGCTTCCGGCCAACTTTCAGCTCAACGGCCGAACGGGAGTCAAATCCGTAAAATCCGCCTCCTATCCGCCTCCTATGCATTTCCCGCATGAACGGACTCGATGTTTGCCTCTGATTATGCCTGATATCTCGCCGATTTTTACTTTTTTTGCGAAAAAATTTCATCCCATGGCTCGCTTTAACTCCTTTCTCGACAACATCAACCTCACGGAAATAACCGACTTTTTCCGCGAGAAAGGTTGCACTTGCCATTATAAAAAAGACGATATATTTATCCAACAAGGCACTGTGGTGCGGTATGCCGCATTGGTTGTTTCGGGCTATTTCAAATTAGCCACTACAAACACAACAGGCTACGATGCTGTGGTCAACTTCGCTTTTCCAGGCGAGATAATAACCGATTTTCATTGTTCTTTATATGGCGAACCATCGGAAATGTCGGTTATAGCCGGAGCTGACAGCGATATTCTCAAAGTGCCTCTAAAAGAGTTTGTTGGCATGCTGTCATCCAATCTCTTGAGTGAATATCGCTCTTTATTCAAGATGGTTTTGCTGCGCCATCTCAATATCTATCGTAAAACACCCGAACAAAGATATATTGAGCTTTGCGACCTTTATCCCGATATAGTAAAGACCGTTGCTTTGAAAGATATTGCTCATATCTCTTAATAACACCCAATCATTTAAGCCGTATCCGGCGCAAATTGGCTGCCAAAATCAAAGAGTAATACGAAAAATAGCTTGGACTATACATTTGTTAAGTCGAATTCGTAATTTAATGCCGAACTTTGCACACACAATAAATCAAAGTCGGTATGGAACATAAAATCAGCACTATAGTCCGCGCCATTATGGTCGCTTGTTTTTCGTTAGCGTCCATTAACTCATTTGCTTCTTATGAAGAAGCAATCGACGCGACAGCCCAAGAGCTAAAACAGGATTCTTGCAATGTCGAAAGATGCAGCAACGTCAATGTATGCGATTCAATCAATATGCCTGTGTTCATAGTTGATGGGGTCGAGGTTCAAGTACAGGATTTGGACTCTCTCCCGATAAAAGATATAGTGAGTATGAAAGTCGTACAAGACGAGGCTATCAGAAAAATTTTCAGTCCACGATTAGGCGCAGTGATTCTCCTCACCACCAAATCCAAACGATTTCTGAAACCTGTTTTGGAGAATTATAATCGTGGCTTGGAAATAGGAAGGCAAAACCGCATCCCAGGGCAGCTCCTTATCAGAGGGGACTCAATCAAGACCGATTCTGCATATACATGGGATTATCCTTATGTTCATCCAAGCTTTCCCGGAGGTGATTCTGCTTTATATGAATTTTTGGAATCAAATATGCAGTATCCTGAAGAAGCAAAGCAAAATAATGAACATGGCCGTGTAGTAGTCACTTTCTATATTGAGAAAGATGGGACAGTAACAAATCCTCGCATCTTGCGTGGCCGCACTCCTTCTTTGGATGCCGAAGCGCTCCGTCTTGTTTCAATTATGCCAAAGTGGACGCCGGGCAAAATGAACGGAGAACTTAAAAGAGTCAGTTTTTCCCTCCCCATTGGATTCTGACAAGGTTAACTGATAACAGCCGCGTCTTTTATTACGCAAGCGTATAAATCTACACACAGCCGGCGAAGTTTCAATGGTGAAGCTTCGCCGGCTGTGGCAAATTTTATACGCGTATGGCGGAGGTGTCAGGCCAGAGGATTCCAGCCCTGGGCTTTCAGCGGAATCTCGTTGCCGTCGCGGGTCACCATGGCGCAGCCGTCGCCGGCCTTGGTGATATAGCCGATTACCCTGACTCCTTTTATGGCCACCACTTTGTCGTGGTCGGTAAGCGGCACGGTAAAGAGCAGTTCATAATCTTCGCCGCCGTTGAGTGCGGCGGTGACCAGATTCATATTCAGCTCTTCGGCCATCACTGCTGTCTGGTAGTCTATGGGGATGCGTTCCTCATAGATGCGGCAGCCGGTATCGCTTTGCCGGCAGATATGTATCAGTTCGCTGGAGAGGCCGTCGCTGATATCCATCATCGCCGTGGGGCGGATTCCGGCTTTGTGGAGCTCTTCGATTATGTCGCGCCGTGCTTCGGGTTTCAGCTGGCGTTCCACCAGGTATTCTTTACCGCTGAAGTCCGGCTCGAAATCGCTTTGTCCTGCCGATGCGGTCTTTTCGCGTTCGAGCAGCTGGAGACCCATATATGCGGCGCCAAGGTCGCCGGTGACGCATATGAGATCGGTGTCGCGGGCTCCATCGCGACGGATGGACTCGCCCTGAGGCACTTCGCCGATGCAGGTAATGGAAATCACCAGTCCCTGGTGCGAGGCACAGGTGTCGCCGCCTACAATGTCCACTCCATATTTCTGGCAGGCGAGGCGGATTCCGCTGTAGAGCGCTTCGATGTGCTCCACAGTGAAACGCCGCGAGATGCCCAGGCTGACAGTGATTTGCCGGGGAGTTCCGCCCATGGCGTAGACATCTGAGAAGTTCACTACCGCCGACTTGTAGCCTAAATGTTTCAGAGGAACATAGGTGAGGTCGAAGTGGACGTTCTCCAGAAGCAGGTCGGTGGTTACAAGTGTTTCGAGTCCAGTTTTCTGGCTGAGCACTGCGGCATCGTCGCCAACGCCTTTAACGGTATTCGGGCTGTTGTATTCGAGTCCTGCGGTCAGCCTGTCTATGAGTCCGAACTCTCCAAGCTGGGATATTTCCGTTTGCTTTTCCTCCATCAATCAGCAGTTTTCGACCATGGCTTTCATAAGAGCCACAACAGTTGGCTGAGCCTTGAGTGCCGCTTTCTGCACCTCTTCGTGGGTCGGTACTTCGGTGATGTCTTTGCCGCCAAGGTCGGTGATTACGGAGATTCCGAACACGCGCATGTCGCCGTGGCGGGCCACAATCACTTCAGGCACCGTGCTCATGCCCACTGCATCACCTCCGATAACGCGGAAATATTCGTATTCGGCTGGCGTCTCGAATGTGGGACCTGTTGTGCCCACATATACGCCATGCATCAGGCGTATGCCTTTCTCAAGGGCTATGCGGTCGGCCAGAGCCACGAGTTCCTTGGAGAAGGGTTCTGTCATGGCGGGGAAGCGCGGGCCGAGTTCGTCGTAGTTGTGGCCGCGGAGCGGATTTTCCGGGAATAGGTTTATCTGGTCGGTGATAACCATAACGTCGCCTACCTTGAATTCCTTGTTCATGCCGCCGGCAGCGTTGCTCACGAAGAGGGTTTCGATGCCGAGCGCTTTCATAACGCGTACGGGGAAGGTCACCGTCTTCATGTCGTAGCCTTCGTAGTAGTGGAAGCGTCCCTGCATGGCCATGACGCGGCGTCCGCCCATATCGCCGAAGATAAGGTTGCCTTTGTGCCCCTGGACTGTGGATACGGGGAAGTTGGGAATCTCGGAATAGGGAATGTATATGGCGTTTTCGATGTGGTCCACCAGTGTGCCCAGGCCAGTGCCCAGTATGATGCCGATTTTAGGAAGTTCGCCTGCGCGTCCGCGGAGGTAATCGGCTGTCTGTTTGATTTTTTCGAGCATGGTTATTATCGTTAGTTACGGGATTTGCTTATTGTTTGCTTGTCCGGAAGTAGAACACGCCGCCGTGAGTCAATGTTCTTTCCGGGGGTGATTGCCATCGATGATTTTGCGGAGCACCTCGATTATTCCAGGCTCGTTGTCCGGCCTGTCGAATTCCACCGAGATGGGAAGGTAGAAGGTGGATGCCTTAAGCTCATAGGGGAAGTATGGATTGGCTTTGAGCCGCACGGCGTCCTTCTCGGTGGTGACAATAATACGCTGGCCGCCCTTGCGAAGGCTGTCGAAGCGCCCCTGGATATATTCGATGTCTTTGCGGGTGTAGTTGTGGTGGTCGGGGTATATGTCGACTTTCACCCTTGCCCCGTGGCTTTTCACCTGGCGGATAAACGGGCGCGGGTTGCCTATGCCAGCAATGGCGAGGATTCTGTCGTTTTCGCCGAGCCAGTCAAGGTAGGGGACAGTAGTGGCAAGTTCAGGGAATACCGGCCGAAGCTCCTTGTATTGGAAGTGCGAGAAGAACAGATGCTGGAACGGCATAAGATCGTAGTTTCCGCGCACATCGCTGTAGTCGAACGGCCGCATGTTTGTCGGGCACTTGCTCACGATGAGTATTTCGGCTCGGTTGAGCCCCCGGCGGCCTTCGCGTAGATTGCCGTACGGCAGAAGGCTGTCGCGATATACCGGACGGTTATATTCGCTCACCACCACAGAAACCGTGGGTTTCACGTAGCGGTGCTGGAAGGCGTCGTCGAGCACTATTAGGTCGATTGCCGGGTTGATGCGCATTATCTCCTCGATGCCGGCCACACGGTCCTCGCATACCACCATCATGACTTCGCCATCGAATTTATGATATATCTGGTATGCCTCGTCGCCTATGTCGCGGGGTGTGGAAGTAGAGCCGGCGACCACAAAGCCCTTTGTGCTCCTTCTGTAGCCACGGCTTAGAACCGCCACTTTGCGGGTTTTGCGGAACGCATCCACGATATATTCCACATGTGGTGTCTTTCCTGTACCTCCCACTGCGAGATTGCCCACTGTGATGATGGGCACTTCGAACGTGTGTTCTTTGAGGATTTTCCAGTCAAAGAACTTGTTGCGCATGTACGTGGCTGCTCCGTAGAGTTTGCTGCATGGAAGCAGGACGACTTTAGAGAGTATCGATGGCATGTCGTGGAGGTTTGCAGGAACTCGTGAAATGCGTTTATATCCGGTATATTTTTAGTGGAAACGGACAATTTCCATACGCGCCTGCATCGGATTCATGGAACGGAGCCGGCGGATGAATCGGATACTTTCCATCGTTGCGGGATCAGCTGCAGCTGCTTCAGTAACAGTCGAAAGCTCGGCGGCTATGTTGCCCTGGCGCAGAACCTGAAGCCACATCTCTTCCTTGACCGCGGGATACGACTGTACGGCATCGCTGTCGAGGTCGACTTCTGAGCTGATGGCGGCTACTGCATCGGCAAGTGAGCCGAGCGTGTCAACAAGTCCTAACTGCAGTGCTTTGGCGCCGACCCATACGCGGCCTTCGGCGATGGCTTTCACGGAATCGACAGGCATGTCGCGGCCGTTGGCGACACGTGTGGTGAATGTTTCGTATATCTGGTCGACACTGCGCTGCATGGCAGCGTGCTGCTGGGGAGTCATCGGCTCCATGAGGCTGATGCCGGCGGCATTGGCGTTGGTTTCCACAGTGCTGAAGTCCACGCCGAGTTTGTCGGTAACCAGTCCGCTTAAATCAGGAATCATGCCGAATACACCGATGCTGCCGGTAATGGTGGTGGCGTCGGCAAAAATGCGGTCGGCTCCGCAGCTTATGTAGTAGCCTCCGGAGGCTGCATAGTCGCCCATGCTCACATAGAAAGGCTTGCCCTTGCTTTTGAAATATTCCAGAGCATGCCATATCTGTTCCGAGGCGAACGCGCTGCCGCCGCCGGAATTTACGCGGAGCACAAGGCCGCGCACTTTGTCGTTGTCGGCCAGGTCGATGATTTCAGGAGCCATCCTGCTGCCGACGATGCCTTCCTTGCCGTTGTCGACGATATCACCGACGGCGAAGAGTACTGCCACATGGGGGCGCTCCGTGTTTTCGATGGAGCCGAGTATGTCGGAGCCGCTCATGTACTCAGCCGGAGAAACCAGGGGCAGTTCGGCTTCGCGTTTGGCACCGGCTATGTCGCGCAGAATATTCTCCACGTTGTTGCGGTATTCGAGGCGGTCCACAAGTCTGCGTTCCACGAAATCATTGGCCGGCAAGGTGAAAATCATTTCCGAGGCCCAGGTGCGGATGCTGTCGTTGCTGATGTCGCGTCCGGTGGCAATCTCGTTGCTTGCATAGGCCCAAAGGCTGTCGCAGTACTGCTGCATCTGCAGGCGGGCAGGCTCGCTCATGGAACTGAGAATAAAGGGCTCTACAGCACTTTTGAAGGTGCCGACTTTGATAATCTGCATCCTGATGCCGAGTTTGTCGAGTGCGTTGCGGAAGAAAGGAGTTATGCCTCCGACACCGTGGATGTCGACAGCGCCCATCGGGTTCAGGTACACGGAGTCGGCACGGGAGGCCAGAATGTAGTCGCCCTGGGCGTAGTTGTCGGCATAGGCGATTACGGGTTTCCCGCTGCGGATCTTGAAGCGGTCTATCGCTTCGGCCAGTTCCTCGCGGGATGCCATGCCCATGGCTGCCCCCGCACAGTCGAGGTACAGTGCTTTTATTTTGTTGTCGTCGGCTGCGGCGTCAAGCGCTGCGAGCATCTGTTGCAGGGTAGGAGTGTTGTTCTCGAGGTTCTGGATGGCGGTAAGCACATCGGTTTCCTGCTCACGCTCCTCGACAACGCCGCTGAGGTTTAGATAGAGGATGGATTTGGAATTCTTGTTTCCTGAAGCAGAGCGTCCGGCCACCACGCCGACAAGCATAATACCGCAAAGGAATGCCAGAAGAAGCGAAACCCAGATGCCGGCCATGGTGCCGAGCATGGATATGAAGAAGCGTTTAAGCATGGAGTTATATAGTTTTCGCGTGGTTGAAATTGTGTGTTTGCTGTTATGAAACCGACAGAACCGGCTCTTCGGGCAAAGATAGCCAAAAAAAGTGTTTTATGTAGCTTTATACGGTGTTTTTTAGCACCATGGCGAATTCGCGTGGCAATATCACGTTGGGCAATGCCGCCGCCGCTGCGAAAAGAGGCGCTATCTGGCTGTCGCTGAAACCTGCTATGCCGCAGCCTATGCGGGTTACATAGAACGTCTTGAACGGCAGCAGACGTGCTATTTCTATGAATTGGTCGACATACGGTTTTATGGTCTCCACACCTCCCTGCATGGTAGGGATGGCGTAGGATTGTCCCATCAGTCCGGCGCCGAGTCCGGGAACGGCGCCGAAGCATAATTGGGCGGTGCGTGCCGCGCCGCCGGCATGGCGTCCTTCGAGATTGCTGCCGAACACGAACACTTCGTTAGGACCGAGACTGCTTATCTGAGGTGGGGTATACATCATTTCTTTATTTTTTTGTCCGTTTTACAGCGGTTATCATTTTCACAGCCTTGGGCGACAGGCCGAGCAGATACAGCACAAGCAGTATGGCGGCGAACATTGCCATGGAGGCCAGGGAGATGCGGCCATCGTCGACTGCGGTCACGTTGTCGAGCACGTTCGGCATGGACTGCTCTTCGGTATCTTCGGGCGGCATTTGCTCCAGAAGGTCGTCGGGAAGTGATTTGAGTGTGCGTTTCCATACAATCGTGCCGCCTCTGGTATATACCAGTCCGGCACTGCCGCGGACAAGCTGCTCCAGGGCGGTGTTCTCTGCCGAATATACAGGGAAGCGTGGACGCGTGAGGTCAAGCCAGTAGTCGTAGGCGGCTCCGCGGGAACCCACTATGGTTGTGAAGTCGATGCCAAGCTCCGACAGGTGGCTGTAGAGGTTGTTCACCTGATGCGACCGGGAGAGAAACTGCACTCCCGGGTCGGGTACAATGAGCCATAACTGAGGAGCTTCAGGATTCACGATATCCGCGCTCACATCGTCGCCGTCGTCGTCGCGAACTGCTATGTCGGCGCCGGATTCAGAGGTGGCTGTGGCTTCCACAAAAGTCCAGCTTTCGTCGGGCAGGGAGTCCAGCGCGAAAGCCTGCCGACGGCCATCGCGTTCGTAGACAAATAGTTCGTCGACGTTGTCGGTGTCGCTGGCCGAACGGAATATCTGCGACCCCAGAGGATAGTCGCGGAAGTCGGCCACGGGCTGCACATGGTAGCCCATCATGCTCAGTCCCAGCGGAAACGCCAGCGAAACCGTTGCCACGAGCCATTGCACAGGTGCGGGATAGATTCCAGGCACGGTGCGGTTGCGCCATAACAGATAGCCCAGTACGGCGCTTATTCCAATGTTCTTCCAGAAGGTGGCCCAGTTGGAAATCTTGAAAAGGTCGCCGAAGCATCCGCAGTCGGCCACGGGGTTGGCGATGGCGATGTATAGAGTCAAGGGCAGCATTGCCGCCATCATGGCTGAGGCAATGATGGCCGACACTCGCTTCAGGCAGCCTGAGGCGAGAATAATGCCGGTAGCGAATTCCAATGCCGACAAGGCAATACATCCGGCCACAATAGCTTCGTGGGGCACTTGCAAGTCCCACGCCGAAAGATATTCGCCTACCTTGATTATGAACCCGGCGGGGTCTACAGCCTTGGCCCAGCCTGAAACAACGAATACGGCACCTGCAGCGAGACGGCAGAGCCACACGAGTATCCTGCGCAGGCGCAGCCGGAGCTCATTCCTCATCGTTGAGTTTTATGATACCGAAAACTGCATAGTTGACAATATCGAAGTAGTTGCCCTCGACGCCTTCCGACACCGATGTGCGGCCGCAATGGTCTTCGATTTCCTTTATGCGCTCGAGCTTGGTGAGAATGATGTCCACGAACGATTCCACGCGCATGGCGCGCCAGGCTTCATCGTAGTCATGGTTTTTTGCCGTCATCAGCTCGAGAGCCTCGGCTGCGATGCCGTCGTATAGTTCGAGCGCGCGTGCGTTGTCGATATCCTTGTTGTCGGCGAAGCCTTGCCGGACCTGGATTACTGCGATTATTCCATAGTTCACAATGGCCTTGAACTCAGGCATGATGCCTTCGCCTACCGCCGAGAACCCTTTTATCTGCAGCGATCGTATGCGTCGCGCCTTTATGAGAATCTGGTCGGTGATTGCCTGAGGGCGCATGATGCGCCAGGATGGGCCGTAGTCGGAAAGCTTGGCGGCGAATACCTTGCGGCATTCCTGCATTGCTGCCGTGAAAGCGGCGTTGGTGTCGGTTGCCATGTGCTGGTGCCTGTCAGATTATGAGCATGGCGTCGCCATAGCAGCCGAAGCGGTATTTCTCTTCTATGGCAATCTCGTAGGCTTTCATGACAAGGTCGTAGCCACCGAACGCCGCCGCCATCATGAGCATGGTGCTGTAGGGCATGTGGAAGTTGGTGACAAGGTCGGTGCATACGCCGAAATCGTAGGGAGGGAAGATGAATTTGTTGGTCCATCCGTCGTAGGTCTTCATGTGGCCGCCCATGCTGTCGGCGGTGGTGATGGCGCGAAGCACCGAAGTGCCTATGGCGCACACGTGTTTGCCTCGGTCTTTGGCGGAGTTCACCTGTTCCACCAGTTCAGGACTGGCTTTCATCTGCTCGGAGTCCATGCGGTGTTTGGTGAGGTCTTCCACGTCGATTTCGCGGAAGGCGCCGAGGCCGCAGTGAACGGTGACAAAAGCTTTTTTGACACCCTTGATCTGCAGTCGTGTGAGCAGTTCGCGGGAGAAATGCAGGCCTGCTGCTGGCGATACCACCGCACCTTCTTCTTCGGCGAAGATGCACTGGTAGGTTTCGGCATCGGCGGCATCGGGGGCACGTTTGATATATGGCGGGAGAGGAGTGTTGCCGAGTTCGTACAGTGCGCGCTTGAATTCATCGTGAGGGCCGTCATGGAGAAAACGTAGCGTGCGGCCTCGCGATGTGGTGTTGTCGATAACCTCGGCTACCATCGATTCGTCGTTGCCGAAATAAAGCTTGTTGCCTATTCGTATTTTGCGGGCGGGCTCGACCAGCACATCCCATAGTTTGTTTTCGGCGTTGAGTTCGCGGAGAAGGAACACTTCGATGCGGGCGCCGGTCTTCTCCTTGTTGCCATAGAGCAGCGCGGGGAAAACCTTTGTGTTGTTGAACACCATCATGTCGCCGTCGCCGAAATAGTTGATGATTTCCTTGAAGATATGGTGGGATATCTCGCCGGTCTTGCGGTCGATTACCATCATGCGGCATTCGTCGCGTGATGTGGCTGGACGTTCAGCAATGAGTTCGTCGGGCAGATGAAATTTGAACTGCGAAAGTTTCATCGGTTTATTGTGCTGTTATTGTGGTCGTTTTCGTATTGGATTGATGGCTTGTGTCGTTTGCGTCGTCGGGCATCTCCACAGGTGCGGTGCGTATCATCTCCACGGCCTGCGGAACAGTCATGCAACTGCCGATATATGTGTCGCCCACGCGGGTGCGGCGCAGCCCCTTGAGGTGGGCGCCGCTGCCGAGCGCAACGCCTATGTCGCGGGCAAGGGCACGGATGTAGGTGCCTTTGCTGCATACAACGCGTATGCTTATTTCACCGGGGCTGAAACTCAACAGGTCGATACTGTCGATTACCAGCTGTTTGGGCTTGAGCTCCACGGCTTTTCCCTTGCGTGCGCTTTCATAGGCCCGTTTGCCGTCGACTTTCACCGCTGAATATGCCGGAGGAATCTGGCTTATGCTTCCTGTGAATTGCTTCAGCACTTCAAGCACGAGTTCTTCGCTGATATGCTCCACGGGGTAGCGGGCATCCACTTCCGTTTCGAGATCGAACGACGGGGTGGTGGCTCCCAGCGTAAGGGTGGCTTCGTATTCTTTTACTCCGGCCTGAAGCATGTCGATTTGCCTGGTAGCCTTGCCGGTGCATATAATCATCACACCGGTGGCAAGTGGATCAAGGGTGCCTGCGTGGCCTACCTTTATTTTCTTCATGCCCAGCCGGCGGCTCAGTTCTCCGCGTATCCGTTTCACGGCATCGAAAGATGTCCAGCCCAATGGCTTGTCGATGCACAGGATTTCGCCATCAAGATAATTCATAGTAAATGGCTTAGAATAATCCGTAGAACTTGGCCAGACAAACCAGGCCTACAATGAGGCAGTACAGCGCGAACCATACCAGCTTGCCCTTGCGGACAAGTTCGAGCATCCATTTGCAGGCTACGCAGCCTACCGCAAACGAAGCGATGAACCCCGTTATGAGAGCGGTGAAGCTTACGGCTGTTTCGGGAGCGCCTGCGGCGATGTCGATTGCGTCGACAGCGAATATCTTGCGGGCGTCGAGCACGGCCTCTCCGAGGATGGGGATAATCACCATCAGAAACGAGAACTTGGCTATCTGCTCACGCTTGTCGCCGATGATGATGCCCGTAGCTATTGTCGACCCGGAGCGCGACAGACCGGGAAGAACTGCCACAGCCTGGGCGCAGCCGATAACAAAGGCATCGACAAAAGTGATGTCGCGGGGTTTGCCTCCGATTAGAGGGCGTTCGCCGGTCTGTCCCGGGCGCGTGCGGGTGAAATATGAGAAAGCGAGCAGGGCCGCGGTGCCCAGAAGGCAGTATCCTACCAGGCCGATGCCCTCGCCGAATATCATCTCTATGGTATCCTTGAAGAACACCCCGACGATTCCGATGGGAATGCAAGATACCAGGATTTTGCAGACATACCAGAAGCCTTCGTCGCGGCGGAAAGTGAAGAAGCTGCGGCACAATGGCCAGAACTCTTTCCAGAGAACAACTATGGTGCTCAGAACTGTTGCCACATGAAGTGCCACATCGAACTGCAGGCTTTGTGCTCCGCCGAGGTCTACCCCGAGTATTTCACGGAAAATGGCCAGATGTCCCGAAGAACTTACAGGAAGATATTCGGCAAGTCCCTGAACGATGCCGAGTATGAGTGCGTCAAGCGTGTCCATTGGCCTTGTTCTTGCAGGTCGGTTTTATTATTATGGCTAATGCCATGGCTACAAATCCTATGAACGCGATAGCGGGACCAACGACGATGCGTCGGGTGCTGAAGATATCGGGGTTGAACTCCTGAGGTGTGGAGCTTGAGCCGAGCATCAGGAGGAACCCGGCGACAATCAGCACAGCCGCCACTCCCATGGCAATGAAGTTCAGTCGCCCCAGTGGAAGCGAAGCCGCGGGGGTGTTTTCCGTTTTTGTCTCGTTAAAATCCATTATTAGTCAGGTAGTGAGTAGTTGATGTTTTGCAACTTATTTAAGGAACATCTCGTCGTAGCTTGCGGCAAGATAGCGGTTCGTGGCAAAATATGAGGTTAGAGCGGCCAGCAGCACGCCGGCTGCCACAAGAGCAGCGCACATAACGGCCATCACTGGCCACGACAGTGCCCGTGCCACAATAATATCCACTCCGGCGGCGAATATCCTTGCCGTGCACACAAGCGCACATGCCACAACGGAGGCTATGAGGCCGTTGATGGCTCCTGAGCGGACAAACGGGCGGCGGATGAAGCCCGGAGTGGCGCCGACAAGTCTCATCGTATGAATGAGAAAGCGGCGACTGTAGACGCTCAGACTCACAGTGTTGTTTATCAGCGCCACAGATACCAGCAGGAGCACGCCTGCAAGAATCAGCAGCACAGTGTTCGTCCGGGACAGAGTGTTCTCGACGCCATCGAGAACTTCGCCTTGTGTGGCCACCCGTGCCACGCCTTCGCACTGCGAATAGTACTGGCTCATCGCTGCCACGCTGTCGGCGACGGCGTGTTCCGGTTTCATTTTCACCTCTATTTCGGCACTGTATGGGTTCACACCGGGTTCAAGGGCGAAGTCGCTGCCCAGAAACGCGCGTTCCGAAGCAAGGATACTGTCGGCGCTGAGCATTTTCACCTCTCGCACTGCGCGGTCTGCGGCAAGCATTTCCGCGACATCCCGGACAAGAGTGGTATCGGCGTCGGCTTCCATAATCACAGTGAACCCGAGGCCGCCGCGCAAATCATCGCCCAGAGCGCGGGCGCATATGCCGGTCATTGCCGAAAGACCAAGCAGCACCAGAACGAGGCACACACTCACAATGGATGTGATGCGTGAGCCCATGGTGGAAATTTTCTTCAATTTTTTTGTCGACATTGTCATTTAGTTGAGAATACGTCGCGGAGCTGCCGCTGGCGCATTTCAATCCCAAATTCGTGCAAAATTAGCAAAAAAATCCGCGACTTCCAAAACCATTTTATAATGCAGATTAAACAAGCAACAAACAAGCAACAAACAACAGATACCGAAGAGCATATGCTCATTCTGCCAAAATATCTAATGAAGACTTCTTGGTTTTTAGAGGTATTTCAAGTTGGTTTGAAAGGATTCTGTCAGATGAGTAATTAAGAGTTCTTTTACTATGGAGTTAGGGTTTTTAAATTGGAACTATTTAAACCCAAAGGACTACTTATATTTCGTAACTGATAACTGAAGTCATATTAACTATCCAACCGCGCTTTTTGCCTTCCGGTCGAGAGATATAGCCTTTTTCAGCGAGGTTGTCCATCTGTTTTTGTATAGCAGAACGGCTTATACCGAGAGTTGTCGAGATTGCCGAGAGAGAAGCATTCGGATTGGATTGAAGGACGCGGAGAATACGAGCGGGAGTGGGTGTAGAGAACCGAACGATTTCACCCTCGTACCACCACATCATTTCTCGGTCGCCTGATAAGAATTCAAGCATCGACGAAATGTCGGCTGTCAAAGCAGATTCAATATATTCCACAAAGGGAGCTACGGACTTCAAAGAAGCGTGCGCGCCGTCGGCCGGTATTGGACCGGTTGCGGCATCCGCAAGCCCCAAAGCGTTGAGATACGCTTTCTTGTTCTTACTGCGGATAACCATCATTGGCCAGCTGTGACGGCGCAAGATGAAATTAACCATCAGTCGTGCTATACGACCGTTGCCATCCTCAAACGGGTGGATACGGATATAACGATAATGGAATAGTGCAGCAAGTTGAACAGGAGTTAGAGTTCCTTCCGAAATGGCATTGTTATACCACTGCACTAAATCCGCCATCAAAGCCGGCGTTTCTTCCGGAGATGCATATTCAAATCGTTCTCCAGTCGGGGTGATAACGGAATTTGGTCGTGTTTTGTATCGTCCGGCATGAACGGTGTAACTTGTGGTTTCACCACCAGGTAGCTGACGATATACCTTATAATCCTCACGCAACATCACCTGATGAACCTGTCGAATAAAAGTTTCAGTCAAGGGCTCATCAGTATCAGCTTCCCTCTCAACCATATTTAGGCAAATGTTATGAGCTTTCATCTCCTCAAGGTCTTTCATCTTGGCAGATCCTATTACTTCTCCGAAAAGAAGAAGCACCTCTGTTTGACCGTAAGTGAGAGTGTTGCCCTCAATGTGGTTACTGTTATAATTGAAGTCGAGCATAAACTTCCGCTTCAACCGTTTTTCGTCATCTGCCG
>ERZ778513.1406-NODE-1406-length-14470-cov-5.458689_pt1 | contig 14470 bp, 10 predicted proteins | sample MGYA00510345_ERZ778513 | MGnify/ENA primary metagenome ERZ778513 (study PRJEB29527, sample SAMN07138966) | mouse gut metagenome | material: feces | host: mouse | place: China:Nanjing | collected 2016-01-25 ... | reverse complement strand
CCAGACGCTCTACACCTGTCTGGAGACCGTGGCGATGCTCGCGGCGCCTTTCGCGCCCTTCATCTGCGACCGCATCTTCTGCGACCTGAACGCCGTGAGCGGACGTCGCAGCGACGAGTCGGTGCACCTCTCGACCTTCCCCGAGGCCGACGCGTCGCTCATCGACAAGGAGCTGGAGGAGATGATGTCGCTCGCGCAGCGCATCTCGTCGATGGTGCTCGCCCTGCGCCGCAAGGTGAACATCAAGGTGCGCCAGCCGCTGACCAGGATTCTCGTGCCGGTGCTCGACGCACGCACCCGCGCCCGCATCGAGGCGGCAAGCGCCCTGATCATGAACGAGGTGAACGTGAAGCAGGTGGAACTCATCGACGAGACGGCCGGCATCATCACCAAACGCATCAAACCCAACTTCAAGACCCTCGGTCCGAAGTACGGCAAGCAGATGAAGCAGATCGCGGCCCTCACGGCCACGTTCACCCAGGAGCAGATCGCAGCCATCGAGTCGGCACCCGAAACGGTGCTCGACCTGGGCACGGAGCGCATCGCGGTGACCCCCGCGGACTTCGAAATTGCGCCCGAGGAGATGCCCGGATGGCTGATGGCGTCGGAAGGCGCCCTGACCGTGGCGCTCGACATCACCGTGACCGACGAACTGCGCGCCGAAGGCGTGGCACGCGAGTTGATCAACCGCATCCAGAACATCCGCAAGGAGTCGGGATTCGAGGTCACCGACCGCATCCGCGTGGAAATCGAACGCACCGACCTGACGGCCGAAGCCCTCGACCGCTGGGCGGGCTACATCGCACAGCAGACGCTGGCCGACGCAGTGACGGGCTCGGACGCACCCCGCGGCACGACGGTCGTGGAATCGGAGGTGGACGAGCAGCCGCTGCGCATCGGCGTGACGCGGGTCTGACCGTTTTTACCATCGAAAATTTGGTACTTACGGAAAAAGTGCTTATTTTTACATAAACGACTAAAAGTACTGAATCATGGCAGAGGAGAGAACGAGATACAGCGACGCCGAACTGGAAGAGTTCAAGGAACTGATCCTGAAGAAACTGGAAAATGCGAAGGCGGACTACGAACTGCTTCGTTCCACCATCACCCATACGGCCGACAACGACACCGAGGACACGTCGCCGACATTCAAGGTGCTGGAGGAGGGGGCCACGACCCTTTCGAAGGAGGAGAGCGGACGTTTGGCCGCACACCAGATGAAGTTCATCCGCAACCTCGAAATGGCGCTCGTGCGCATCGAGAACAAGACCTACGGCATCTGCAAGACCACGGGGAAACTGATCCCCAAGGAGCGTCTGATGAAGGTGCCGCACGCCACCGAATGCATCGAGGCCAAAGAGGCCCGCAAGTGATCCGCATCGGCCGGAGCCCTCTTCGGAAGGCTCCGGCCGGTCGTTTCGGACCGACCCGGATTTTCGCAGCGGTGGCGCCGTGCGGCGGGGATTTGTCCGGCACATGCTTCCGTTGCGGTCCTTTCGGCGGCGGGTCTTTATCCGGCACCTGCGCATGCTTCGGGGCACACTCCTCAGCGGCAGGTCTTCATCCGGCACCTGCGCCCGTTTCGGAGCACACTCCTCAGCGGACCCTTACTGCCGCGAGTTGCAAGGCGGGGTCTGGCTGCCGCGGCAGAGTACCTTTCCGAACGTGAAGCGGATGCGGTCGCGGAGGCTGGAGACGGTCGGGGCGTAAGTCGGCACCCTGCCTGCGGGATTGCCCGGGTCCGCCCGAAAAATGCGGGAAACATGCCTTTGCGGCGGAGTGCAAGAAGCAGGCGGCAACGAGTGCGGTCGCGGCTTGTGTGTCTTGTTGCAAAGCCGAGGATTTCCGCCCGAACGGATGCCGCGCAGAGAAACCGGATGGGAAGTACCCCCGAACGCCGTTGCGGCCGGATGCCTTGTCAGGGTTTCGAAGCAGCCAATAGTTATGCGGCTGAATGGCATCCGACCGGCAACACCTCGCTCCGCAAGTCTTGCCGCGGCGCTGTTCTGCGCTTTCATCCCGCACCCTTTTCCTCCACGTTCCATCCCGACGACCTCGCGCGGCCAGCTTTTTCGAACCGATTTTCCATATCCGCCCCGGAGCACACCGCCCGGAATGTGCGGCAGCACCGAACGCAGACGACGACCGGTTCGCGATGCAATCCCGCCCGCCTCTCCCTCAACCCCGCAATCGGACGGGAAAGGACGCCCGCACAGAACCGGAATGATAAACCGGCCCCGGGTAAGGGAGGCTCTACATACCCAGACCGACGAACCGGCACCGGGTAAAGGCGGCTCCAAATAGCCGGAACGTACACCCGCGCCGGAAAAAGGGGGGGGGTCACGGGAACGGAACGACGAATCCGTGTCCGGACCGAGGTTTGCAGCGCTCGGAATAGCACGGCGAAGCCATTTCATACGAAAAACCGACTCAAAAACGTTCGAATCACAAGATGATTGCCCGCTTCCGCATACTGTTGCTTGCACTCGCACTCTGTGCGGGACCGGCATCGGTGTGCGGAGCCTTTCCTACGGCCCCCATACCCCACTCCGCCACAGCAAAAACCGCACGACAGACCGCCGCGAGCACCTCCGCACGGGCAACCGCCCCCGCAATGCCCCGAGCCTCAACCGCACAGCCGGCCGGAGCACTCCTCTCCGCGCGGGCGACCGACACCGCAGCGCACCCTCCCGCCGAGCAAGTCGCCTCAACTACACAGCCGCCCGCCGAGCATCCCTCCGCGCGGACAACCGACACCGCAGCGCACCGCACGGCCGCACGGCCGGAGCTGCAAAGGGCGCCGCAAGTTCCCCCGCCGGATCGTGCGGGAGCAGGCGGCTCGCGGCTGCCCCACCTCGACGGCATACGCTCCGCAGACCGACGCGCGCAGCGTCTGCCCCGACGCGACGCTGCGCAGGACAGCATCAACATCCTGAGCGAAAACAACCTCCGACTCTACGACAGCATCGAGGCCAAGAGCCGCCGCAGGGCCGTGCCGCGCATGCTCTACCAGCTCCTCTTCCGACGCTCCTCGATCGACACCACGGCCAGCGGACGCGTGATCGACGAGAGCCGCCTCTACGCGCCCTATGCGGGCCGCACCGTGGGAAGCATCTACGTCCGACGGGCACAGGTCTTCGATCCGGACGGCAACTGGTTCGAACGCGCGGGCAACAACACCCATGCGCTCACGCACGAGCGGGTCGTGCGGCGCGACCTGCTGTTCCGCACCGGCGACCGTGTGGACCCCGCGCTCCTGGTCCGCAACAAGCAGCTGCTGCGCTCGCGCGACTACCTCTCCGATGCGGCCATCGAGCTGATACCCGATCCGCAGGACACCTCCGTGGTACACGTCGTGGTGCGCACGCGCGACAGCTGGACCATCAGTGCCGACGCCTCGTTCCGGGGGCGCGGACACACGATGTTCGGAGTCTACGACGCCAACATCCTCGGCACGGGCAACAAATTGCAGCTGAACACCTATTTCGATCGCCGCGACTTCGGATTCGGCGGGTGCATCGTCGAGTACGAGATCCCCAACCTGCTGGGAACGTTCTACACGGCGGATTTCTCGGCGGGCCGCAACTTCTACGAATCGGAGCTGCGCGTGGGGCTGCACAAGGAGTTCATCCGCCCCACCGACTACGAAGTCGGCGCGGAGTACAACCGCCTGAAGGAGGAGCGCTACTTCGTCGATCGCGACACCACGGGGCTGGTGCGCGTGGAGGCGATCGACACATGGGTCGGACGCTCGCGCTATCTTCCCTCCATCGCATCGAGCATCTTCCTCACGGGGCGTTACTTCCGTGCGCGCCACGGCCGGCGCCCCGAGGTGACGCCTACACACAACCCCCTCTTCCACGATACGGACGACCTGCTCGTGGGGCTGGGTCTCTACCGCGAGAAGTTCTACTCCGCGAACCTCGTGCACGGCTTCGGCATCCGCGAGTACCTCGCCGCGGGATACCGCGCCGAGCTCACCGGCGGCTACTCGTGGGGCGAATTCGACGACCGGATCTATGTGGGTGCGAGGATCATGGGCGGCGGCTTCACACGTCCGGGCTACCTGTCGGGCTCGGCATCCGTCGGCAGCTACATCGACCCCGCGACCGGAGTCTGGAGCCGCAGCGCCGCGGACATCGACCTGCGGTGGTTCTCGAACCTCTTCATCTTCCGCCGCAACCGCATCCGTCAATTCCTGGCGCTCAACTACACCCAGGGCTGGAACCGCGGCACGGGCAGCGACGAGACCGTGCGCTTCACCACCGAAAACGGCCTTCGGGCGCTGCGCGAGCACCTCGTGGGCACGAACCGTGCGGTCCTCAACACCGAGACTGTGCTTTTCACCCCGTTTCAGCCGCTGGGCTTCCGCTTCGCGTTCTTCGGCTTCGCCGACTTCGGGCTGCTGGGCGACCATGCCAACCCTTTCCGCAACGAGTTCTCCGCCTCGTTCGGCGTGGGGCTCCGCATCCGCAACGAGCGGTTGATCTTCCACGCCATACAGATACAGCTCGGCATCGCTGTCGGGAAGCGCGGATGGCTCGACAGCCGCTATTTCCGCATCTCGAACCAACCCCGCATGGAGGATTTCCGCTTCCTGCCGCAGAAACCCGAGACCGCGGGATTCGAGTAGACCGCCCCCGCACGAGGTCGTTCGCCATGCGGCGGGCCGCCAGAAACACGCTCCCCGACCGGAGCGCCTCAGCGCGTACCGTGCACTGCGCACACCTCGCGCCGGGAATCGAAAAGCTGGAATTTCACGCCGAACGACAGACTCAGCATGTCGCGGGTACGGAGCGTGCGGTTGTTCCAGCGGCTGAGCACATAGAGGTCGCAGGTGCTGCATTCGCAGCAGAACGTGACGGCACGCAGCAGCCGGTCGGAGCGACGGTCGTTCACACGGCAGGTGACGCGCGGCCCGAGAAACACGTAGCTGCGAAGACGGGTAGAGAAGAAATAGTACCCTTTCGGATAGCGTTCGGGCTGGCGCACCCAAAACCGGTTGCTCAGCAGCGTGGAGAAGTAAAAACCGCAGGCGAGCGGCTCGACCGACAACCGGCCGCCGCATGCGATGCTCCATGGCACGAACGTCTCGCGGAGGGTCAGCGTGATCTTCGCCTTGTCCGAATGATAGGCCGGCACCACCCCCACGAGCAGCTCGGTCTCCCACTGCCCCCGCCGGCCGTAGTCCCACCCCATGCCGGCCGAGGCGATGCCGATGCTTCCGGCATACTGCAACCGCAGGTGCGTGGGTGCCACCCGCTCCCACGATGCATAACCCCGATGGATGCGGCGGTCGAGCGGGCGACGGCCCGGCACCGGATACGCGGAAAGTCCCGGCACTGCGCCACCGGCACCGACCAAAAGACAGAGGACGCCGGGTGCCCCGTCGTGCGGTCCGGACAATCCGACGGCCCCGCCGACACCGGGCGCACAACGACCGGACCATGTACTGTCGGCGACGCCGGACGCACCGTCGGGTCCGGCCGGGCAGGCTGCGACCGTAGTATCGGCCGGCACGGGCAGCAGGGCGGCGACCTCCCCGGTGCCGCACGGCCGGGCCGCGAGGCTGTGCACGGCACAGAGGGCCGCGAACCACACACAACCGCTAAAAATCGACCGTTTCATACGTATGTCCCTGTTCGTCTACGGTAAATACGAGGTACTGTCTCTTTTCGATGCTCGACACGGCATACCACATCACTCCGTCGCCGAACAGGTCCAGGGCCGCCATGTGGTGGCCGTGGCCGAAGAGGCAGCACTCCAGGCCGGGGAACTGATTCAGGTACCACTCGAACACGCGCGCGACATTGTTGTTGAACTGGAACTCGCCGGGCTGCACGTGCATGGCGAAGACCGTGCGTCCGACCCCGGACGGGAAGTGCTCCAGCTCGCGCCCGATGAATCCGAAGTCGGGCACCGGACGCGAATAGTCGAACTCCATGGCGTTCGTATTGAGGCACACGAAGCGCACGGGGCCTGCGGTGAAGGCGAAGTCGGGAGGTCCGAAGACCTCGGCGAAGACCTCCTCGCCCGTGCCGAGGCAGTCGTGGTTGCCCAGCAGACACACGTAGGGCACGCGCAGCCCCTCCAGGATGTCGCGCTGCCAGAGGAACTCCTTCGTGGCGCCGAAATCGGAGAGGTCGCCGCAATGGATCACGAAGTCGATCCCCTCCAGGCGGTTGATCGACGCCACGGCATCGCGCGTATGGTCGTACCAGCGCTGGGTGTCGCTGACGAGCGCGAAGCGGATGCTGCGGCGGCCCGCACACGCCTCGTCGATCCGCCGGGCATTCGCGGCGTTGATGCCCGTGCGGCCCGTGATGCGCGTGTCGTAGGGATGGTATTCCACCAGGTCGCATCCGCCCGCAAAGAGAAGCACGGCGGCGACCGTTGCGAAAATAGCGTTCGGTCCGTTCATTTCCGGCAAAAATAGGCACCGAACGGTCGTCCGGAAAGACGCGGAAGGGCGGGGAGTTGTCGGATCGGTCGGCGTCGAGCAGCATCGGGCGGCCGCCGAACGCCCGCAGCGCAAAAAAAAGCCGGGAAGCGATCTTCACGATCACTTCCCGGCGGCTCGTCCGATCCGGAGTACTACTCCTCGTTGCGGTAGGTGTGCTCCACGTAAACGGCATGCATCTTCGCCTCGCGCTTCGCGATCGAAGGCTTGGTGAAGTACTGGCGGCGGCGCAGCTCCTTCAGGACGCCCGTGCGCTCGTATTTACGTTTGAACTTCTTCAGGGCGCGCTCGATGTTCTCGCCCTCCTTTACCGGCATGATAATCATTTTCGTATAATTTTTTAATGTTTTGTCAATCAATATATTCGCTCTTGCATTTCAAGGGCCTCTCCGTGGGAGGCCGCATCGTTTCCGGGGTCGTTCCGCGATCCGAATCGGAGATAGGGAGCCAGCCGCGCTGCCTCCTCCTCGGTCAGTATGTTCTGTCGCACCAATTCTCCGACGGTCGTCCAACCTCCTTTCAATTGTCGTTCTCTGAGTAACTTCCTCACGATACGCGGCGGCAGGTAAGGATGCCTCATCAGCGTATTCGGAGCCGCAAAGTTAATATCAATTTTTTGAATTTCACAACTGTCGCACCAAATTTGTTTCACAATCCGCTCGTAATTGCGCTCCGTGACCTCCCGGACCTCCGCCAGCTGCTCCACGCAGCGGAAGCCGCCCAGCCGCTCGCGGTAGCGCAGGATGGCCGCAGCGCTCTTCGCGCCGATGCCGTACACGGAGCACAGCGCCGCGGAGTCCGCCCGGTTGAGCTCCACGCGCTCGACGGCCGGGTCGTGCCGCACGGCGAAACGGACATAGGGTTCGAGCGCCGCAGCCACCGAGTCCGACACGACATAGCATTCGCGCAGCTCCTCCATGTCGCGGATTCCGTGCAGGTCGCGCCAGCGCACGAGGGCCTCGGCCTGGCGCTTCGACAACGCGCCGATGGCCCGCAGGTAGAGCGCCGACACCGTGTCGATGAGGAACGGCGCGGGAGCGAGCGGCTGACGCACCACCCGTTCCGAGCGGTAGGCGGGCGGCGCGACGGCATACTTGCGGCCGATGCGGATATAGGGCGCCAGGCGGAAGTAGAGCGAGTCGGTGAAGCCGTAGCAGGCAGCCACATCCTCCGGGATGCGGAAGACCTTGCCCGCCGCACGGTATTTCAGCAGGCTCGCCGCCTCGTAGGCCGTGAGCCCCAGCTGCCGCAGCCCCGCGTAGTCGATCGTGTTGGGATCGAAGCGGAAGAGCCGCACGCTGTCCGCAGGGCGCTCGGCCTCGTGCGCCACCGCGCGCACCTCCGCGGGACCGGCTTTCGGACGTGCCAGCCGCATGCCCGCCACCGCCAGCACGCACAGGGGCAGAAAGATCATCAATGCGCGGATCTCGCGTGAGGAGAAGTAGGGTTTCATATCGGGTTCATTCCGCAGTTACATATTCGAACGCACACACCGCCGGCTACCACGCCGCACCGTCGGAGCGCAGCAGCACGCGGTAGCGGCGGCTCGGCGACGCGACGAACGCCCCGAGACCGTATTCGTCCCAGCGGGCATCGACCTTCGCGATCGTCGCCTCGTCCGACACGACCGGATTCGGGAAGCGCGCGGGGTGTCCGGGCGCGCCCGGACGTTTGCCCCGGGCATCGACCGCGAGCGTGCCGTCGCGCAGCACGACGTCGCGGCGCGGATCGGTGTCGGCGGCGGCCAGCCACAGCAGCTCCTCGCCCGTGAGGCCCTCCGCCTCGGCATCGAACACCGCGAAGTACTTCACGCCCGGCGGCGGCACGGGTTCCGCACCGGGTTCCGCGAATGCCGCCAGCACGCCCCACTCGGCGAGGAAGTCGGTGCGGTAGCGCACCCCCGGCTCCGGCTCGGGAACCGGCGGCGGCGCCCACTCCGGAGCGTCCGCCGAATCCGTCAGGTCGAAGGCCAGCTTGCCGCCGAATCCCGGCGTGGCGGTGGCATGGTCCAGCACGTCGTAGACCCCCTCCGCACGGTGGATCGCACGGGCCGGATCGGCGCGGCGCACCCTGAGGGCCAGCGCCGCCGCATCGCGCACGTCGGCGCCCTCCTCCACGACGAGGAGATACTTGTTGAACATCATCTGCCCCGCGCCCCACAGCCCCTGCGCCACCTTGAGCGCCTGGCCCCGATAGCGCAGCGCGGCGGAGACGACCGCCAGGTTGTGCGCCGTGCCCGCCACGGGCATCGCGAGGTCCACGACCTCGGGCTGCACGGCGAAGCGGATCGGTTCGAGGAAGATGCGCTCCGTGGCCCGGGCGATCCAGGCATCCTCCTGGGGCGGTATGCCCACGAGCGTGGCGGGCCAGATCGCGTCGCGCCGGTGCGTGACGGCCGTCACATGGAACCGCGGGTAGCGGTCTTCGAGCGAGTAGAATCCCGTATGGTCGCCGAACGGCCCCTCCACGGCGCACTCCTCGGCCGGATCGACATAGCCCTCGATCACGAAATCGCAGTCGGCCGGCACCCACAGCTCATTGGTCAGGCACTTCACCAGCCGCACGCTGCGGCGGCGCAGAAAACCCGCCAGGAGGTACTCGTCCATGTTGTCGGGCATGGGCGCCGTGGCGGCATAGGCATAGACCGGATCGCCGCCCAGCGCCACCGACACGGGCATGCGGCGCCCCAGACGCCGGCAGGCGTCGAAGTGCCGGGCACCGGTCTTGTGCACGTGCCAGTGCATGCCCGTGGTGCGGTCGTCGAAGAGCTGCATGCGGTACATGCCCGCATTGCGCACGCCCGTCTCGGGATCGACCGTGTGCACGACGGGCAGCGTCACGAACCGCCCCCCGTCGCAGGGCCAGCAGCGCAGCACAGGCAGCGCGGCGAGCGAGGCCGCGGCACCCGTCGCCACGACCTCCTGGCATGCGCCCCGGCCGCGCACCTTGCGGGGCAGCCAGCGCGCCATCTCGGCCAGCAGGGGCAGCGTGCGCAGCTTGTCGAACAACGAATCGCGGGGGCCCGCGGCCTCGCGCAGCAGCGCGCCGATCCGCGCGGCCACGGCGTCGAGCGACTCGGCGCCGAGCGCCATCGCACAGCGGCGCTCCGAACCGTAGAGGTTCGTGAGCACGGGAAACGTCGTACCCGTATCCTCGAACAGCAGCGCCTTGCCGCCGCCGGGGCTCTTCGACATGCGGTCCGTAATCTCCGCTATTTCATATTCGGGATCGACCCGCACCGCGATGCGGGCCAGCTCGCCGGCGCGTTCGAGCCGCGCCACATATTCTCTCAGGTTCCGATACATCTGTTCCGACGGATTGCGCCGGCAGCGGACCGCACGGGCACTGCGGCCACCGCCGCCCGGAGTCCGCGGCGGACGGGTGCGTCCGGCGCCGGCATGGGACAAAGATACGCATTCCGCCCGGAAATCGGAACCGCCCGGCCTCTTTTCCGCCCCACGCACCCGCGGACGGGCGCCGCACGGGCGCGAACTGTTATTTTTGTAACGAATATTGCGCGCGTTTCGCGAATAATTACTACCTTTACATGCTAATTGAAGAGAACACTTATACTAATCACTAAATAGTTATGGCAAATACCCAACGTGAAAAGCTGTTCACCGAGTTTCCCGCCGTCGCGACGGAGCAGTGGGAAGAGGTGATTACGGCCGACCTGAAAGGTGCTGACTACGAGCGCAAACTGGTGTGGAAAACGGGTGAGGGCTTCAATGTCCGCCCCTACTACCGTGCCGAGAACCTCGAAGGCATCCGCTTCCTCGGCTCGCAAGCCGGAGAGTTCCCGTTCGTACGCGGTACGCGCGCCCACAACCGCTGGCACGTGCACCAGACCGTGAAGGTGGAGAACCCCGCCGAGGCCAATGCTGAAGCGCTGAAGATGCTCAATGCGGGCATCGACTCGATCGAGTTCCGCATCGACGCCGCGGACTTCTCGGACGCCGACCTCGACGCGCTGCTCGCAGGCATCTCGATTCCGGCCGTGGAGCTGGTATTCAGCGGCTCGAAATGCCACGACCTGGTCGATCAGGTACTCGCCAAGATCGCACGCGAGGGCATCGCACGCGAAGAGGCGCACATCCACTTCTGCATCGACCCGCTGGTCAAGGGCCTCACGTCGAAAGGCGTGCTGTGCAGCTGCATCGACGGCCTCGCAGACCTGGTGCGCAAGACCGCGGACTACAAGCACATCCGCGTGGTGACCGTCTCGGGCCACATCTTCAGCAACGCGGGTTCGACCATCGTCGAGGAGCTGGCCTTCACGCTCGCCGCGGGCCACGACTACCTCGTGCGCATGACGGAGGGCGGCATCGACGCGGACAAGGCCGCGCGCAAGATCCGCTTCGCGATGAACGTCACTTCGAACTACTTCATGGAGATGGCCAAGTTCCGCGCGGCGCGCATGCTCTGGGCCAACATCGTGAAGGCGTACGGCCCCGAGAAGGAGTGCGCATGCAAGATGTTCACCCACGCCGTGACGTCCGCCTGGAACCAGACCGTATACGACCCCTACGTGAACATGCTCCGCGGCACCACGGAGGCCATGTCGGCCTCGATCGCCGGCGTGCATTCGCTCGAAGTCATGCCGTTCGACGCTTCCTACGGGGAGCCCGACGAATTCTCGAAGCGCATCGCCCGCAACGCCGAGCTGCTGCTCAAGCACGAGTCGCACTTCGATCAGGTGGTAGACCCCGCGGGCGGTTCGTACTACATCGAGACCCTCACGCAGTCGATCGCCGCAGAGGCCTGGAAGCTCTTCCTCGAAATCGAGGAGAAGGGCGGCTACACCGCAGCCTACGAGGCAGGCTTCATCGTCGAGCGCGTGAAGGCTTCGGCTGCCGCAAAGGACAAGGCGATCGCAACGCGCCGCCAGATCCTGCTGGGCGCAAACCAGTATCCCAACTTCACCGAGACGGCCGACGCGAAGATCGGCGAATGCGCCGTAGAGCGTGCCGAGGCCAAGGGCAACGTGCTGCTCCCCTACCGCGGCGCGATGGCCTTCGAGCAGATGCGTCTGCACGTGGACCGCAGCGGCAAGGCACCCAAGGCTTTCATGCTCACGTGCGGCAACCTGGCCATGGCCCGTGCCCGCGCACAGTTCTCGTGCAACTTCTTCGCCTGCGCCGGCATCAAGGTGCAGGACAACACGTTCTTCAAGTCGATCGAAGAGGGCGTGGAGGCCGCACTGGCCGCCAAGGCCGACATCGTGGTGGTCTGCGCGAGCGACGACGACTACGCCACGGCCGCACCCCGCGTCAAGGAGCTCCTCGGCGACAAGGCGATCCTCGTGGTTGCGGGCGCTCCGGCCTGCGCACCCGAGCTGGAGGCTCAGGGCATCACCAACTTCATCAACGTGAAGTCGAACGTGCTGGAAACCCTCAAATATTACCTCAAAGAGTTGGGAATCTAAAAGCGAAGAACAAGTTATGAGAGCAAAATTTTCGGAACTCAAATACGAAGGCCAGCAGAAAAGCTGCTGCGCCTCGAAAAAATGCGGGCAGGTGGAGCCGTGGCTGACGGCCGAGCAGATTCCCGTGAAGGGCACCTACACGGCCGCCGACCTGGAGGGCATGGAACACCTCAATTACGCCGCGGGCATCGCCCCGTTCCTGCGCGGTCCCTACTCCACGATGTACGTGATGCGTCCGTGGACCATCCGCCAGTATGCCGGCTTCTCGACCGCCGAGGAGTCCAACGCATTCTACCGCCGCAACCTCGCCGCAGGCCAGAAGGGTCTGTCGGTGGCGTTCGACCTGGCCACGCACCGCGGCTACGACGCCGACCATCCGCGTGTGGTGGGCGACGTGGGCAAGGCCGGCGTGTCGATCTGCTCGGTGGAGGACATGAAGGTGCTCTTCAACGGCATTCCGCTGGACAAGATGTCGGTGTCGATGACCATGAACGGCGCCGTGCTGCCCGTGCTGGCATTCTACATCGTGGCAGGTTTGGAGCAGGGCTGCACGCTCGACCAGCTCGCAGGTACGATCCAGAACGACATCCTCAAGGAGTTCATGGTGCGTAACACCTATATCTATCCGCCCGAGTTCTCGATGCGCATCATCGCCGACATCTTCGAGTACACCTCGAAGAACATGCCCAAGTTCAACTCCATCTCGATCTCGGGATACCACATGCAGGAGGCGGGCGCCACGGCCGATATCGAGCTGGCCTACACGCTGGCCGACGGTCTGGAGTATCTGCGTGCGGGCGTCAATGCCGGCATGTCGATCGACGCTTTCGCTCCGCGTCTGTCGTTCTTCTGGGCCATCGGCATGAACCACTTCATGGAGATCGCCAAGATGCGCGCCGCGCGCATGCTGTGGGCTAAGATCGTGAAGCAGTTCGAGCCCAAGAATCCCAAGTCGCTGGCGCTGCGCACCCACTCGCAGACCTCGGGCTGGTCGCTCACGGAGCAGGATCCGTTCAACAACGTGGCCCGCACGGCCATCGAGGCCATGGGCGCCGCACTGGGTCACACCCAGTCGCTGCACACCAACGCACTGGACGAGGCCATCGCGCTGCCGACGGACTTCTCGGCGCGTATCGCCCGCAACACGCAGATCTACATCCAGGAGGAGACCAACGTATGCCGCGAGGTCGATCCGTGGGCCGGTTCCTACTATGTGGAGACGCTGACCAACGAGATCGCCCACAAGGCCTGGGAGCACATCCAGGAGATCGAGAAGCTGGGCGGCATGGCCAAGGCCATCGAGACCGGCATTCCGAAGATGCGCATCGAGGAGTCGTCGGCCCGCACGCAGGCCCGCATCGACTCGGGCGAGCAGAAGATCATCGGCGTGAACGAGTACCGTCTGGAGAAGGAGGCGCCGATCGACATCCTGGCCGTGGACAACACCGCCGTGCGCGAAAGCCAGGTGAAGCGCCTGAAGGAGCTGCGCGCGAACCGCGACGAAGCGGCCGTGAAACGTGCGCTCGACGCCATCACCGAGTGCGTGAAGACCAAGCAGGGCAACCTGCTCGCACTGGCCGTGGAGGCTGCGAAAGTGCGCGCCACGCTGGGCGAGATTTCCGACGCATGCGAGGTGGTCGTAGGTCGTTACAAAGCAGTTATCCGTTCCATTTCAGGAGTTTACAGTTCAGCCGTGAAAAACGATGAATCTTTCGAGCACGCAAAGCAGATGTGTGCCGACTTTGCCAAGAAGGAGGGTCGTCAGCCCCGTATCATGATCGCAAAACTCGGCCAGGACGGCCACGACCGCGGTGCCAAAGTCGTAGCCACGGGTTATGCCGACATCGGTTTCGACGTGGATATGGGTCCGCTGTTCCAGACGCCCGCCGAGGCCGCCAAGCAGGCCGTGGAGAACGACGTGCACGTCGTGGGCGTGTCGTCGCTGGCCGCAGGCCACCTGACGCTGGTGCCGCAGATCATCGAAGAGCTGAAGAAGCTGGGCCGCGAGGACATCATCGTCATCGTGGGCGGCGTGATCCCCGCACAGGACTATGACGAACTCTATCGCGACGGTGCCGCCGCCATCTTCGGCCCGGGTACCCCGATCGCGAAGGCAGCGATCAAGATTCTGGAGATTCTGCTTGAGGAGTAACTTGCAGCTCCCGTCAGGGAGTAATTGAAACAATCCGCCCGGCATGCGTATGTGTGCCGGGCGGATTGTTTTCGGAGCTGTTTCCGATCGCTCTATGTCGGACTCGCCGCCCGCCCGTTCGGTCGTTTCCTTTCCGTGCCGGGATGCGGAGTTTGGACCGGGCGGACCCGATCGTGCGTCCTGACCGGCCGGTCTGTGCAAGCCCTCCCAGCCGGTCTGTGCAAGCCTAGTCCGGCCCGATCGGACGGTCGATGCGTCCGGCCGGGCTTTAGGGGCCGGCCGGTTTGTCCGGTCCGTGCAGCCAGAGCGTCCGGGGTTCTGGGGCCGGGCGGGGTTAGAGGCTGTGCAAGCCCTCCCAGCCGTTCTGTGCAAACCTGACCAGCCGGTCTGTGCAAGCCTGACCGGCCGGGTTCACGGCCGCGGGTGGTGGTGG
>ERZ778513.1394-NODE-1394-length-14571-cov-9.631579_pt1 | contig 14571 bp, 10 predicted proteins | sample MGYA00510345_ERZ778513 | MGnify/ENA primary metagenome ERZ778513 (study PRJEB29527, sample SAMN07138966) | mouse gut metagenome | material: feces | host: mouse | place: China:Nanjing | collected 2016-01-25 ... | reverse complement strand
GAAATTACAGATGACCCTGTAATCCATAGTATGGCAACAGTGGTTAAGGTTGCTGCTATGCAAAGGGTAACGGATACCTATGGCCCTATACCTTACAGCAAAATTGGTGTAGATTTGGAATTGCTTGTTCCATATGATTCACAGGAGCAGGTTTATGACAAAATGTTTGAGGAACTGGATGCCGCCATCCTTGTTCTTGAAGACAATGCGTCTTTGACTTATTCAGCCAATGCCGACCCTGTATATAGGGGCAGCATAAGAAACTGGTGCAAATTGGCCAATTCACTCAAGCTGCGTCTTGCAATGCGAATTGTATATACTGAGGGCGGAAAAGAGAAGGCCGCTCAGAAATTCAAAGAAGTAATGGAGCACCCTATCGGGGCCTTCACTTCGAATGCTGATAATGCGGCTCTCCAGGCTGTTGCATTCGGAGACAAGGGAAATCCTCTTTATACGGCTGTAAAATATAACCAGATAGCAGGCTCAAATACAGGTGGAGATACCCATGCGGCAGCTGACATAACGTCATATATGACTGCATACAATGATCCTCGTTGCGAGAAATATTTTATTGAGTCGGAGTTTGAAGGTGAAGAGTTCAAATATACAGGAGCCCTTATCAGCGTGGTGAAACCGCCGCTTGGAACTGTCGGAAGGAAATATGCAGGTGTGAATATCGGATATAATGACCCTCTCCAGTGGATGAATGCGGCTGAGGTCGCTTTCCTTAAGGCGGAAGCTGTGGTTCTCGGAGTAATCAGCGGCAATGCCGAAGAGTATTACAACGAAGGTATCCGTCTTTCATTCGACCAGTATGGGGTAAGCTCGGCTTATGCCGCTTACATCAGCAATGATAAAAAGACTCCTGTAACCTATGTCAATCCGGAGGGTGAAAGCCGTCCTGCAGCCTTGACTGAACTGGCTGTCAAATGGGACGATGCTGCCACTGCTGCCGAACAGCAGGAGCGTATTCTTATCCAGAAATGGATTGCGAACTTCAACCTCGGCAATGAGGCTTGGGCTGACCACCGCCGTACCGGATACCCTAAATTTTTCCCGGCTTCGGATGAAGGAAACATGAGCGGAGGTATTGTGGATAACGAATTCGGAGCGCGCCGTATGCCTTATCCTCAGGATGAGCGTACCAGCAATGCCGCCAATTATTCCTATGCTGTTGCAAATCTTCTCGGCGGAAGAGACAATATGGCTACAAGATTATGGTGGGATTGCAATCCTGCGGTGAATAAATAATTAATCTGTAAGATAGTATGAAAAAAATATTTATAGTCTTTGTTACATCCGTCTTTGCCTTGGCTTCCTGCAGCGATTGGACAAAGCCTGAGGCGCTGGATTATACTCACAAGACTTTTGAGGACTCTGACCCTTCCGGCTATGCTGCTTATCTGGAATCTGTCAGGAACTATAAGACTTCCGAACATAAGGTGATGATTCTGAATATGAAAGGCACAGATGCTTATCCTGTGTCCCAGTCCCAGGTCCTGATGGCTATGCCGGACAGCGCAGACTTCATCTGTGTGAACAATCTGGAGAATCTCCATCCTGAGTTTGTAAAACAGATTCCGCTGGTCAAGGAGAAAAAAGGTACTTCCGTTTTATCTGCCGTTGACTTTTCAGTTGCGTATGCCGATTATATCGACCATAAAATCTTGCTTGCGGACAATGGAAAGCCTGCACCTACTATAGATGAGTGCAAGGCATATTTCAAGACGCATGCCCATAAGCAGCTTGAATATTGTGGACAGTACTCATTCGAAGGAGTGATTGTCTCTTTCACAGGAACTCTTATCAATGACGAGGATAAAGCAAGCATGTCCGGCTTTATGGAGGCTGTATCAGAGTGGAGGGCAGCGCATAAGGATAAACTTTTCATGATGCGTGGCAATCTCAATCTGCTTGAAGACAAATCTATTCTGACAGATGCGAAATACCTCATATTGGTGATGGGCGGGGACAAAGGAGTAACTGCCATGAGGTCAAAAATCAGAAGCGTTCTTGCAAGAATCGACCAGAAAGACAGGATTATTTTCGAGACAGTAGTTCCAAGTGCTGCTGAGCCGAATCCGAGCGGCGAGACTGTATATGACGGTGCGGAAGACATTCTGAAACTTGGAGACTATGTGTCCGGCGGAGCTACCTACAAGACATTGGGACTGGCTGTATCTAATGCAAATGATGACTATTTCAATGACAGCTATTTCTTGGCTGATGACATCAAGAAAGAACGTCCGGTGTTTTATGGAAGTTTTGTAAATATTCGCAGAGGTATCAATTATCTGGTTGCCAATGCAAACTAATATTAAATGAATATGAAAAATAGAATTTCAATAGCATTGCTTTCACTTCTTTCTCTTGTCGCATGTAATGACGATGAGAACTTTGAAAACAAGGTTTACATCGATTGCGACATAAGGAACGAAGTCAGGGTTGCAGTAGATGAGCATGTCAAGAATATGGATTTCACATTCAAGGTTTGCGTTGCCCGTCCTGTGACCAAGGATTTGGATGTCAGTTTCGCTGTCGCTCCGGAAATGTTGGCGACATACAAGGAAATGTATGGGGATGATGCCGTGCTGCTGCTTCCGGAAGCGCACTACAGTCTTGACGGAGTGTCTGCTGAGATACAGCAGGGGAGAGTTGAGAGTAAAGACATTGTGGTTCCGTTCAAAAATCTTGACGAGGGCCAGGGATTGGATTACACAAAGAAATATGTGCTTCCAGTGAACATAAACTCTGACGGGGTGGATGTCCTGTCAAGTGTAAAGACTGTTTATTTTGTGATAATGAAGGCTGCTTTGGTCAATGTGGCTGCGGATATGTATGAAAATCGTGCATGGCCTGTATGGGACAACTTTACGGAGGTGCAGGATATGGAGCATTTCACAATGGAAGCCCTGATTAATCCGCGCGGATTCACCAATAAAAGCTATATCAATACCATAATGGGAATCGAGGACGATTTCCTTATCCGTGTGGGTGATGCCGGTCTTGCGACGAACCAGATTCAGATTGCATTTGCTTGTCAGGATGCGGACAAAAAGACTTACAGGAATCATTTCACAGACCCGACCATGCAGCTGAAGGCTGACACCTGGTATCATATCGCCCTTACATTTGACGGAGGTGAAGATAAGACCGACGGAGCCGATATCAAGTTCTATATCAACGGTAAATTGAAGATACAAGGCAAATCAACCGCTACCGATGCTGACGGCAATGTCATGGTTAAGAATAAGGTCAACTTCATGGTTGAGCATTCCGAGGAAGACAACAACAAACCGCGTTGTTTCTGGCTGGGCTATTCTTATGACAAAGACAGAAGTTTCAACGGATTGATGGCTGAGGTCCGTATGTGGAGCAGGGCTCTTTCCGAGGAGGAAATCAATGCCCCTTCGCACTTCTACAAGCTGTATCCGGATGAGGCGACAGGGCGTTTCCCTGAAGACCTGGTCGCTTACTGGAAGTTTGATGACGCAAAAGGCAAGACAGTCAAGGACTGGTCCATTTACGGAAATGACCTGACAGGCAACCAGAATTTTGTCTGGTATCCGGTAAGTCTTCCGATAGAATAAAATGCATTTAATATCATAATAACCAACTCATTTTTTTCATGAAAAATCTAAAACAATTGGCAGGAATATTCCTGTGCTGTGCTTTTGGTATGACCTCATGCCAGGAGACCAATGAGACTGACAGCTTGTCTGTCTCTCCTTCTGCACCGGTTGTCTTTGCGGCAAGCGGTAACTCTGATGTGACCCTCACGGTCACTACTGACGCCGGCGATTGGGCATATACCGCTCCTGAGTGGATTTCCGCAACTCGCAACGGTGATGTCCTTGTTGTCAACACAAAAGCCGACAACACTTCTGAGGACGCGCTTGTAGGCCGTATCTCATTCACTGCAGGTTCTGCAAAAGCTGTAAATGTTTCAGTTATGCAGGAAGGTGTCAACGGCGGCGGAGTTGTTGACCCTAATGCAGCCTCAGCTGTTCTTCTCGATGCTTCCGGCTCGAACGATGTAAAGGTTGAAATCGCAAAGGAGCTGACTGTCAGCGCAGAACTCAAGCTTACCCTTTCCAAGGCTTCTTCCGAGGCTGTGGAGATAAGGGTTTCTGTAGATGAAAGCTACATCCCTCAGTACGACTATGCTCACGGTACATCAAGCACTCTTCTTCCGGCTGAAATCTACACTCTTTCTGTAGGTGGCACCAAGCTTACTGTTGCTGCAGGCGAGACTGAAGTTACCCTTCCTTTCACTTTCAATGGTGGGGCGCTTCCTTACAACACCCAGTACCTTCTTCCTTTGAAAGCGGAGGTCGTTTCCGGTGATGCAGTTTTCGCAAAGAACTCTGATGCCCGTCTGAACTATGCCGTAATGAGAAAGAGCCCTCGTACATGCAAGCAGCTCTGCGTTATGGAGTTCAACGATACCAATCCTCTTAACGTCCTTACTTACAAGCTTGAAGACGGTTCATATTTCTTCGATGCCCTTGTTCTTTTCTCAGGCAACATCGGCTGGTACCCTGAGGAGAATCGCGTGGCATTCAACAAAAGGTACGGTGAGACTTCTATCAATGCCAATACTGCAGCTCTTATAAGCGAGCCTGAGAAATATATCAAGCCTATCCACGATGCAGGTATCAAGGTGTACATGGGTCTTATGCCTCACCATACCTATGCCGGTCTTACCAACATCTCCAACTGGGGGTGCGAGCAGTTTGCAATAGAAATGGCAGAGATTGCAAAGGATTGTTATCTCGACGGTTTCTTCCTTGACGAAGAGTACACAGGTAGCCATGGAGGTGCGATGGGCAGCGAGTGGGTTAGGAAATCTGCAGACAATACCTATGGCGACGGTATATCTTTCATGGCTTACCAGTTGTGGAAACAGGCTTCTGCAGTCTGCGATTGGCCTATAGATGTGTCTTACTTCCAGTATGGCATCAACTTCGGCCCTGTTAAAGATCCTGAAGACAATTCTGAGCACAATGTTTCTGAATTCTGTAATTGCGTAATGGCAAACTATGGCGGTTCAGGTCGCCCACAGGACGACCAGACTTTGGCTGATTGCTGCGGTGTAAGTATCGAGTGTGCCCGTGGCTATGGCTCAAGCGCTTCTCAGATTAAAGACAGGATGGATCAAGGTTATGGCTGGGGTGCCGCATGGTTTGCATGGGACCCAACCAACTCAAGAGCGCTCAAGTCTCTTATTTCCGAGACTGCTGAGCTTTGCTATGAAAGCAAGCTCGTTGAGCCTACTGTTTACTACAAAAAGGTAGGTCCTGGCCAGTATGACGATACTCCATACGAATATTAATAGAACCATTTAATTATTAACTGCTATATGAAAAAGATTTTATTGTTTGCAGCTGCAATCTTGGCACTGGCAGGGTGTAAGGACCCGAATGGTGCCACATCATCTGCCTCAGACGATATTACAGTTGCTCCTGAGAACAGGACAGTCGGCGGAGATGGCGGTAACGTCCAGGTAATCGTTACAAGTACAGGTGACTGGACTCTCGCATCCAAAGACGGAAAGTCATATGACTGGGTTACTTCAGACAAGGCTTCCGGAGTTGACGGAGACATCGTGAAGTTCGTAGTAGAACCTAATATGGAAGAGCAGAAGACAGCAGAGTTCGTGTTCTCTTGCGGCAAGGCTACTGCCCCTTTCACTATCATTTCTATGCCGGGTGAAGTTCCTGCGATTACTGTCACTTCAGGTGCTGAGGTGAAGGGAACTTATGAGGCAGGCAGATTCACTGTTGCCGTTGCTCTCAAGAATGTTGCTGAGAGCGAGCTTGAGGTTGAATGCTCTGAGGAGTGGGTTCGCAAACTCATCGTACTCGAGGGTGATACCCAGAATACAGTCAATGTTGACTTTGGGTATGACGCTCTTTCAGAACTTGAGTCCCGTACTGCGGAAATCACTTTCAAAGGCGGAGCCGCAAACCCTGTAAAAGTTACTTTCACTCAGTCACCTAAGCCGACCATTGAGCCTGAATCAGCTTCATACTCTCTTGATCCTGCAACTGCCGGTACTCTTGAGATTCCTGTCAGGGCTAACGTTGAGTATGACATCACTTATGGCGAGGGGTCAGACTGGCTTACCGGACATAAGAAAGAAGGAAACGTTGAGAAATGGAACTACACTGCATTCACGCAGGAGGGCCAGCAGAGAACCGCTACCATCATCTTCACAGAGAAGAATCCTGCAGAAGGCGCTGAGGCTATTGTTGCGACTGTAAGCGTAAGACAGAGCAACCTCAGATATGCAATCAACCTTGCAAACGCGCGTATAGCAAGTCCTGCCGAGTGGCCTAACGCTGAGGTTATGAAGGTGGGCAAGGTATTTACTGTCGAGATGCTCGCAAGGCATAACGGCTCATTGAACACCCTCGGTTATCTTTTCGGTATTGAGCGCCGTTTCCTTATCAGACATGGTGACACTTATCCGAAGAACGCATGGGAGCTTGTTTGTGCAAGAACTTCAAAAGAGTCTAATGGTGAGAACCGTGAGTGGAAACTTCAGGTAAATAATTCAGCCAACTATCTGCCTGCTGACAAGTGGTTCCATGTGGCAGTTGCCTTTGACGGAACAAAGGCTGTCATTTACTTGAACGGTGAATCAGTTGCAGAAGACGTCCTGCCGTCAGACTTCAAAGATGTGGATTTCACAGAGTCATATACCGGCAATGGAGCTACCCAGTGTCTCTACTTCGGTTGGGGCTATGGAAATGGACGTGACTGGAAAGGTAATATCGCTGAGGCACGTATCTGGAACAGGGCACTTACCCAGGATGAAATCAAGGCTGACGGTCATTACTATTCAGTACCTGCCGATTCTGAAGGTCTTATCGCTTACTGGAAGATGGACGAAGGTGAAGGCTCTACCATTTATGATGCTACATCTAACGCAAACCACTTCACTGCGCAGAATATGCCGAACGGTTACTCTTGGTCAGCAGGTGCGACTTGGGTAGAACTTGACGGTCCTATCACAGTGGAATAAATCTTTTATTCAGCATTATTTTATAGATTTGCGGTTTAAAAACCGGATATGATTTCAGGCCGGGCCTTTCGGAGACCCGGCCTTTTTTATTGGAAAACCATCATGAAGACTACGCATTCACTAAATTCCGCTGCCGTTATACTGGCTTCTTTCCTTTTGGGGTTATTTGTTTTCTCATGTAAAGTTGATGTTACAGAGAAAGTCCGCAGGGCATACCTGAATGTGGCAGAAACAGATTTTTCAGTGGGCTCTGACGGTGGTGTCCTTTATTCTCTTATAAGCGCAAGCGGAGATATCGGCATTGAGAATGATACTGATTGGGTGCAAGCGGCCATAGTGGATGAATCCGATGGAGATTCAGACGGCGGTTTGTCCGAAGGCAAATATTTGAAGATTATCGTTTCACCTAATGGAAGTGCTGAAGTCCGCATGGCTGAATTGGTTCTTCGTTCCCAGGATTGCGACAATGTTTCTGTAAGCATTGAGCAGGAGGCTCTTGCCGAGGACCCTACAAAGGATCCTACCTGCAACCTTTTGACTTTCAGAATTAACAAACAGAATGAGGCAAAACTCAAGAAGGATATCGTATTTACTCTTGACAAGGAAAACAAGACTCTTAACGCGAAGTATCTGTATTGGATAGAGAAAGAGAATCCGGAGATGCTTGTGCCTACATTTACTTACGAGGGAGCGGCCGTGCTTGTGAACGGTGTCGAAATAGAATCCGGCAAGACCGCGATTCCGTTTTCCGATGACTTTACCTTGGTTGTCAAGGCTGAGAGCGGTGCATGCAACGAGTATTCGGTAAGCTTGAACTGCCCTCAGATAAACCGTGAGCTTGCTGTGCTTCATGTCAGGCCGGACGAGCTGATACGCGGAAAGGACAAATACGTGCAGACATACGTAGAGCTTTACGACAAGACACCTGAATCTACTTCACAGGGCTGGTGGGACAGTGCGGAGAAGGGCAAGATAGAGATGCGCGGAAGAGGAAATTCAACATGGGGGCTTCCGAAAAAGCCGTTCCGCCTGAAGTTCACGGAGAAGTTCAGTCCTATCGGCCTTGACCATGCCAAAGAGAAGAGCTGGGTCATCATGGCCCAGGACATGGACAAGTCTCTGATACGCAACTGCATCGCATTCGAATACTCGCGGATACTCTTTAATGCAAAGGATAATTATCATCATGAGAAGGCCCTGAATTTCACTCCTTGCATGAAGCTGGTTAATGTTTATTTTACCGGTTACTATTATTATGAGGATACGAGGGAGACCAAATATCTTGACGGAGAGTATCTCGGAGTATATCAGATGAGCGACCAGATGGACCGTGCCAAGGGACGAATCGAGGTGGATAAGCTTGAGGCTGCGGACGGCGATGCTCCGGACAAGATTACAGGAGGCTATATAATCGAGACTGACATTCATGAGGGTAATCATTATTCTCCAAGGATGGGCGTGAAGATGACCTATAAGTATCCTGAGGATGACAATTTCGACCCGGCCCAGTATGACTATATCACGAAATTCATCGGTAATGCGGAGAATGCGCTGTACGGAAGCAATTTCAAGGACCCTGTGAACGGATGGAGGAAATGGTTTGACGAGAAGACTCTTGCTGATTATATCATTCTCAAGGAGTTCGTGGGTGATATGGACGGCTATACGGCAACCTATATGTATAAGCGCCGCGGTTATGACAAATTGTTTTTCGGCCCGGTATGGGATTGTGACAAGGGTTGGGATAATGACAAGCGTGTTCCTCATTGGGAGTACCAGCCATTGTCGAGCCTGATGATTTTTGCGGGATTCTGGCTGCCGAACAATATCAGAAACGACTGGTTCCAGCGTGTTTGGCAGGACGAGACTTTCAGGGCATTCGTGGCCAAGCGCTGGGCTGCCAAGAAAGGAGAACTGCAGGCTGCGACAGACAGGGTTCTTAATGAGATTCCTGCCAAGGCCTCCAAAGCGATTGATGCCAATTTCACAGTCTGGAAGTTCTATTATCAGTACAGTCAGGAAGCCAAGATGCCGGCCAAGACTTATGCGGGGGAGATTGAGCGAATCCGTGAGCTGTCTGACAAGCGTGCAACCCTTCTGGACAGGGAATTCAACAAATAGGTGAATTTTGTAATGTTCAATATGTGTATATGAAAATCCGATGCCTATGAATTGGGGCATCGGGTTTCTTTAATATGCTAAGTTTGTTGCGTTCGCGGCAATTATCCTCTTCCATCCATGCTTTCCACAGACGGGTTTATTGCCGTAACCTCCTGGTTGAGCTGCTGTGCGGTAGGTTCTCCGTCTGTTCCGGTCTTTGACTTTCTCAGGCAGTCTTCTGTCATAAGGTCGTCCGGCGTGAGCTGTGTCACGACATGGTGCCTTTTGTGTGAGGATTCCTGCTTCTTTGGCGGCTGTTGTGTCTTGCACGGAGCCTTTGTCCTGTTTTCTGTAGTTTTCATGATTCTGTGTTTTTAAATTCGTTTGTTACCGGAACCGTCCTCCGTACCCAAGATATATATGGGGAGTCTTGGGCATTTGCGGTCATTTCAGACCGGTTCCTCCGGCAAGTAATACAAAGGTCGTTCCTTAGGAACTCTGTCATGTAAGTTTATTTGGCCGTTCGCAAATTAATTCCTACATTTGCATCCGCTTTAGTCCCGTCACGCGCGGGGCACGCAAAAAAAACAAGGATTGGTCCGGTAGCTCAGTTGGATAGAGCAACAGCCTTCTAAGCTGTGGGTCTTGGGTTCGAATCCCAACCGGATCACCAATAAAACAAGCCAAATTGCTAATCTACAGCAGTTTGGCTTGTTTCTTTTCTCAAAAATTGTCAACGAAGCTTCGCTGTCAACGCAGTGTCGTGGCGGTGAATGGTGACGGGAATTATGATTTCTTGACTCCGAGTCGTTTCCTTTCTGCTTCGAAAGCTTCGAGGAAGTGGATTTCAACCGGAGATAATTGGTATTGGGTACGTTCACGGAATTTGTCGTATTCCTCATTGGCTTTCAGTTTGGCAACTTCAGCGGACACGCTGCCGGCATGGTTCAGCAGTTCTTTACCGGATAGTTTCAGGAAGTCGTCGAGTTTCTGAATCCAGTCTTTCATATACATCGGGACATGACTCTTGGCCTGAAGTTCGGCAAAGTCAAGATACAGGTTGACGATGCGGTTCAGCATATCGACTTCCTCTTCCGATAGGTAATTCTTTGCAATCTCTGCCTCTTGTTTGGTCGGCATGGCTCCACGCCATGTTGTCAAGCCCATGAAATCATTTTCGGCATTAGCCCGGTCATAGATAACCTCTGCTGCAGTATGTCCGTGAGCGGCAAAGTGCATCTTGTTCTGCACTGTCTTAAAGAATTGTTGAGTGATGGAAGTTCGAGGGTCATAGTCGATGCTGAGGGCATAAATCTCCAGCACTTTGCGATAAAACACCTTCTCTGAACTACGGATGTCGCGGATGCGAGCCAACAATCGTCGTTAAGGACGAATCCCTTAATCATGTACTCTTTCAGTACCTGGGTAGCCCACTGCCGGAACTGCACGCCACGATGTGAATTGACACGATACCCCACGCTTATAATCATGTCAAGGTTATAAATGGGAATCTTACGCTCAACCTGCCGTTTCCCCTCCGTCTGAACTTGTGCAAAAAATGCACAAGTTGAATCGGCTGTTAACTCACCTTCATCGTATATCCTTTTGATATGTCGTTGTATGGTTGAACGGTCGCGCTGAAACAGCTCCGCCATCTGGTCTGCCGTAAGCCACACGGTCTCATTGGAGAGCCGGACCTCAATTTTCGTCTCTCCACCCTGAGTCTGAAATAATATAATCTGTCCGTTATCCATCTATTTTAACTGCCAAGTCCTATTTATACTCAATTATTTGTGCTGGGAAGTTACTTAAGCTAACCGAGAAAGCCAAAATTTTTGTCGGCCAAAATCAAATTTACAGATCTTCCGAAATGTCAACATGGAAAATTTCTTATGAATCTGTCACTCAAAATGTCCGGGTGACATGGATTTATGATACGGCGAGTGTTATCGTTCTGTCAGCAATTCTATCTTCTTGGCTATTTCTTCTGATGTAGGCAATAGCTTTTTATAGGCTTCTGGCAATTCGGAAGAAAGGCTGTATGTTGCCACCCCGATAGGCATATTGGAACTTTTCAAGGCATACTCCACTGTCATGCGGCTTTTGGACTTGCAGATTATGATACCGATGGCCGGATTTTCATGTGGCAATTTTACTGTATCATTCAGTACGTTCAGATAGAACTCCATTTTGCCTTTATATTCCGGCTGGAACTCTCCGATTTTCAGTTCTATGGCAATCATAGCCTGTAAACGTCTGTTATACAGCAGTAAATCAATGAAGTATTCTTTCCCGTCCACTTCCAGCCGATACTGGTTGCCTATAAATGAAAAATCAGTACCGAACTCCATAAGGAGCGCACGGATATTCTTAATAAGAGCCTGTTCAAGTTCATATTCCGAATGTTCCTCTGCAAGCCCTATAAGGTCAAATGTATATTCATCTTTCAATGCAAGTATGGCCTGGTTCTTAATTTTCTCAGGCAGGGTCATGTCAAAATTACTTTGTCCAAGCAGATAGTTCTCGTAAGTTTTGGCTTCTATCTTATTGATAAGGACATCTTTAGTCCACCCGTATTTCTTGGTGGCCAATATATAAAATTGGCGTTGGCGGGTTTCCTTGCACTTCGTAAGAATTACGATATGTTTCGACCAGCTAATTTCTCCAACTAGTGGTTGGAGAATTTCATCGGACTGATATTCAGCATAAAAGCGTGCCATGTCCCACATATTGGAAACTCCAAATCCTTTTATTCCCGGAAACTCTTTCTGTATGTCCCGTGAAAGGTTTTCCACAACGGATTTTCCCCAACCAGATGCCGTCTGTTGCTCGGTAATCCGTTTGCCGACTTCCCAATATAAGGCTATCATTTCTTTGTTTACTGCCTTTAATGCTTCGTACTGGGCAGACCTGATGCGGGCGGTTATCTCATTTTTGAAGTTGAGATATTCAGGGGAGACTATAGAACTGTTTTTCTCTTCCATATCCTGTATATATAATAACTGATTACAAAATTATGATTTTCTTTGATTTAACAATGGATTGCCCCTGTTTTATCCTCTCTTTTTTCATCCTATCCATGCAATCCCCAACACAGGTGGATAAACTAATGTCTCCCTTGCCTCCAGCTCAAATAATTCAGTTGCATCCTTAGGGTTGGGCTGTTCCTGTAACTTATGGCAAACGGAGTGATTCCGCCGGCTCAATCATATGATTCTGTTTAAAAAACGGCCAATCTTTAAACCGAATTTCTCTTTGGGTGCATTCCGTAAAAATCCGGGGCTTTTCTTAAACCGTTTTTAAGTGACGGGCAGTTTGGAGGTCTTGTCTTTCTGAATTTGTTTGCATTGGGAGATTTATTGGGATGGTCATGAGTTTTTCTTGTTTTTTTACTGACTTTTGCGGACATTTGAAGGCTGTATCGGAGAATTTTAATAAGAATGAAAAAGAAAATAATGTTCCTCTGCCATGGCAATATATGCAGAAGTCCGATGGCGGAATATGTGATGAAAGACATTGTGCGCAGGGAGGGGCTGGAGAACGATTATGAAATCACGTCCGGAGCTGTTTCGGATGAGGAATGGGGCAACCCGATTTATCCGCCGGCACTTCGTGTGCTGAATGAGAACGGCATACCGTCCGGAAAACATTGTGCACATAAGATTTCGCCCCGGGAATTTGAGGAAGCAGACCTTGTGGTTGTCATGGACAGGTCCAATATGCGGAGACTTGCCGGAATTGTAGGGGATTTCTCGTCAGTTCCTGCCGGTGAGGCGCTTGCAGGAAGCGGAATCGAAGGGAAAGTGCATCTGCTCATGGAGTTTGCGGGCGAGTTCTCAGATGTCGCTGACCCGTGGTACACAGGGGATTTCGCAAAGACATTCCGTAACGTGATGTGCGGATGCCGCGGGCTTTTGGAAAAGACTGATGGAAAATAATATGAGTGATGTAAGGCAAAGCCGTTTGCGGAAATTCTTGTGCAGTCCAGGACATTATTCAAGACTGCTTGCATGCTACTTGTTCGGCCAGTCGATAGGCCGTCTGGCATATCCGTCCTATGTTTTCCGGAGCCGCTGGTTTTTGAATGGACCTGGAGCGCCAGGATGGTCATGGGTTACGGGATGCTTTTTCACCCAGAAGATATTGGGGATAAACAGGCATGTCCCGTGGCCGTGCTCTTCGCGTGTGCTGTGCTGCAATCCCGGCAACATCATTTTTCATCCTGATGACCTGAACAATTTTCAGACAGGAGGAAATTATTTCCAGGCAATCGGCAAGATTCATATCGGAAAAGGGTCTTATATCGCGCCTAACGTGGGAATCATTACCGAAAACCATGACCTTTATGACCCGGACAAGCGTGCCGGGGCAAAGGATGTCAGGATAGGGAAGAAGTGCTGGATAGGAATGAATGCGATGGTTCTTCCCGGAGTGGTTCTTGGAGATCATACTGTCGTGGGGGGGGGAGCGTGGTTACCCATAGTTTCCCGGAGGGCCATTGCGTCATTGCCGGCAACCCTGCCCGCATCATAAAACGCATTGAAGTTTCTGACTCTCTGTAAAGTCTTTTTCGTATCTTTGTCGCAAATGCGCTTTTGCGTATCAGTGATTTTGAGGGCCTCTCCTGATGCTGGAAGGCTTCTTTGGACAATTAGAACGGCAGATTAAAGTATGGACACGCATCTTTTTCTTGAAATGCTCGGTATTGACTCCACTTCCGGAAAGGAGGGGGAGCTTGCGGACATGATGGCCGGAAGGCTCTCTGGTCCGGGCCGTCGCGTGGAAACATTTGAAGTGGGAGACGGCACGCGTAATGTGCTGGTCAGCTGGGGAGAACCGGAAGTATTTTTCTGCACTCATCTTGACACGGTGCCTCCATATATCCCGCCGTACAGCGTCACTGTGCCTTCTGCAAAGCTGACTTACTTTTCAGCAGAAGACAGGCATTGCGCGGAAAAGGCAACTGAAAATAAGGAAGATGGCGAAATTATGTTCCGTGGCCGTGGGACATGTGATGCAAAAGGTCAGATAGCCGCCATGTACGGGGCATGCGCAGAACTCGAACGCAGGGGCCGGACGGGATTCGCGCTTCTGCTTCTTGCTGGTGAGGAGACCGGGTCTTTCGGTGCCAAGGCTTTCTCACAGCAGCATCCCGGAGGAGACTGGGTCATAGTGGGGGAACCGACTGATAACTGCATGGTGTCAGCAAGCAAGGGCACGAAGGCCTTTGAGGTTGAATTTTGCGGCAAGCCTTTCCACTCGGGATATCCTCAGCACGGGGTAAGTGCGGTAATGATGTTCAATGATTTTGTGAATGCATTGAGGGATACGGATTTTCCGGATGATGACATTCTCGGAGACACGACATGGAATATCGGGCGCCTGGTCAGTGACAATCCGCAGAATATCCTTAGTGACAGCCTTGTTTGCCGGATTTATTT
>ERZ778513.1373-NODE-1373-length-14775-cov-17.805707_pt1 | contig 14775 bp, 12 predicted proteins | sample MGYA00510345_ERZ778513 | MGnify/ENA primary metagenome ERZ778513 (study PRJEB29527, sample SAMN07138966) | mouse gut metagenome | material: feces | host: mouse | place: China:Nanjing | collected 2016-01-25 ... | reverse complement strand
TATCTATGACATTGCCAAACAATTAGTTGGCGATTAACTGAGTATCCCTAAATTAACCTTGTAATAGTTATCCCAATCCTTATATATTTTCGTTTCCTTGAATGGAACACCCTTTGCCCTATCATCATTAAGTGCGTCATATAAATCCAGCCTACAACCGGGGTTTGTTGGATTATAATGTTGCAATATGTTCTCCAAATCAGAGTAGCTATTTGGCTTTTTGGGATATGCTTGTTTGGAAACAGTCTGTTGCAAATATTCATCATGGCTCTTTATTGCCTTGTCTATTTGGGTACGTTTATGATGACAATAAACTATGCCTATGACAATTACAGACAAAAGACAGATTATGATTACTATATAAACATATTTTCTCATACTGTCATCAATCCTTTTTTTTGAAAAAATATTTGTATTTGGTATCCCATTCTTTGTTAATATGGCTTTGTTGATATGGAACACCATTCATCTTATCTCTTGTATTAATGAGCCTTATCTCTATTAGATAGTCATCATTTATCAATTCATATCCCATATAGCCGAGAATGTAATATGTAACCTCATCGTAATTGTTCGGTTTTCGTGGATATTTATTCAATTCTTCAAAACAATTAACAATAGCTTCCGTTTCTTTTTCTTTGTCAGATTGTTTTGAAACAACAAAAACAAGCCCTATTGCAAGAAGCAAACCAAAGCAAATATATACGATTTTAATTATTGCTTTTTTATTTGTATTTATTGGACAGCCACAATGCGGACAGTGTTTAGCCTTGTCGCTTATTTCCTTGTGACATTCAACACATTGAATAAGAGCCATAATGAAACAAAGCCTTACAATTTCCAATCGGGCATATAAGATTACACAAAAAGGCGTGGAAACTGTTAGCTAATCTATTTCGGAGGCTCTGGACTGCCTGACTTTATGGATAGCAACAGCCCACGCCCCGATATTGCATATTGGAAAATATACAACCGAGTGCGTAAGCATATCACAAAATCTCATAAAGTCGTGAAAGTGTCCAGTTTTCCGAAATAAGATATTTGCTAAACGCCTACAATTTATATAAGGCCATTCACGCTTGAATGACAACTGCAAAGTTAGCGAAATTTTCTGAAATCACATCTATATCAACGCTAATATACAGTAAAAGAGCCGAAACGGAGAAATCCCGTAACGGCTCTTTCACAGTCCAGAGCGCAATATTAATCGTTGTTCAGCCCAATTCTATCAATCGGTTCACCTGCAATCATAAGGACATCACGGAAAGCGTCACATACGCCCATATAACGTTTTGCGTCGTCTATGCTGTCAGTAAGCACAATTGTAGTGTTTGGATAGAATTGCTTTATTTGTCGTAGCACTTCAAGCGAGGGCAATTCATCTACATGGAAATAGAAAACGGTGTTTGTTTCCTTGTCATAGGCAACTGCATAGCCTATCAGTGCCGAGGTGTCAAGTGTAAAGAAATTCATAATTGATTTGATTAAAAAGATAGGCCGTTGAGGTATTGAAGCCGTGCAACGGCCTATCCAAAACAAACGTATAGTGTTATTTGCGTATGCCGTTATAGTAGTGTTGTTCAATCTTTGCAACCGAAGTTCCAGCCATTTGAGCCACGGCAAAAGGATTTTCGCCAGCGTTGAGGGCGTGAGTTATTGCAGAGTGACGAAAGTCATACATTGAAAGGTCGGACACAGCCAGCTGGAGAGCGGTTGCAATCTTTTTGAGCAACTTGTTGATACGTTGCTCAACATTCTTAACACGGATATTCCAGCTGTTGAAATCGGTTACAACGTTCCAGCCGATTTCATTCATCGGGAGAGGAAGCAAATAGCCCCCTTTGCTTTGCCCCTTGTAGCGGTTGATAATTTCAACGGCTTGTTGGGGTAGCTGGATAGTTACAACTTTGGTTTTGCCGTTTGCGTCAGGGCGGTAGGCTAATTTTCGGGGCGTATATACAAGCGTATTGCTATCCTCATCGTAATTGCCAGCCCAAGTGAAGCCAATTACATCAGTGGGGCGTGATTTTGTGTAGTACATCAGCAATACAGCGTCTTTGTAGAGTTGTGCGAGTTGTTGCGAGTGTTTTAGCGGTGGCACAACGGCCAGCACGTCAAAGGCTTCAAATTGGCTAAACTCATCAGCTGTTAAGATTGATATTTCACGGCCTTTGGCTTCAATACGCTGTTTGGCCGTCATTGCTTTTTGTTCCTTGATAGGGCGATATTTACGCCAATCGTATGTTAAAGCCATTTCAGTTAATCCAGCCTTTTGAGCGCGTGAAATCACAGCCTTAAAAGTTGTCATAAGGTTTTTGTAACCTTTGCCCCCTTTGGCTGTCTTAATCCAAATGCCAAAGGCTTCAAAGTGTCTATTGCCAATTTGATTGAGTGGAGTATCGGCCAATTTTATACCATTGAATTTTGCTGGCTCAAATTCTATTGTGTGGTTTTTTCGTTTTTTGTTTTTGCCGTTGAGAATGTTCAACAATGTGTTGTACAATTCATAATTGCTGGTGGGGCGTTCTTTTTCGCTTTCCAGCACTAAAGTAATGTAATCGGCCAGCGACATTGATTTAGAAGCTACAACGTGAGTAAGTGCATACTCATAAGCCGCAAACAGCTGTTTGCCGTCTGTATAGCTGTTCGTAGCTATCAGTGCGTTGAGAGCGTCTATAAGAGATTTGGTAACTTGATTGTTGTAAGCTGCATTTTCGCCAGCAATAAACAATCCTTGCTTTTCGTTCCAGCAATCGGGCGTGTATGCTGGAGATTTAAGCCCTTGCACTAACTTGTAGTGTCTTTTCAATTGAGTGCCATTCTTTGTTTTGCACTCTACGGCCAATTGACCTTTGATGTTTTGCCCCTTTGTAGTGAGGCGTAATTCTAATGTAATTGCCATACGTTTGTTTGCTTTAGGCAATTTGACATCAGATTATCAACTCAACATTTTACTCAACATTTTGGAGTGAATAAAACAGATATTTGAAGAGTTGACCGTGTGAGCAATCAAAAAGTGAGGGGTTGAAATTCTTGAAAATTTAATCTAACTTATTGATACTCATCTCAATTGAATATAAAAATAGACAAACTTTAATTGAGGGTTGAAATTAAAGTTTGTCTATTAGTCGGGGTGAGAAGACTCGAACTTCCGACCTCCACGTCCCGAACGTGGCGCGCTGCCAACTGTGCTACACCCCGATTGGCTTTCAGCGTGCAAATTTACAAATTATTTTTTATATCTCCTTATTTTTTTGCCATTTTTTTGCTCGACAATCTTCTTTTCTCTGAAAATTATTGAACAAAGCAAAAGGAGCATGGCAGATGCGGGTGTCGCCGTGCTCCTTTTGCAGATATTTATAATACTATTTCATGAATGACGCGAAGGCGTTGATGCCGGTGTGGTTGCAGTTGAGCGCACGGGCAGAGGAGAGGAATGTGCGGGCTTTGCCGGTGTTGCCCATGCCGTAGTGGCCGAGTGCCATCATGTAGCGGCAGTGCACCTGATTGGCGGTGTTGAGGTCGCTTTCCCATATCAGCAGATCGGGAAGCGAAACCGCGAAGTAATCTGGCTTCACGTCGTCGAATATGTGTTGCTCTCCGTAGGTTATCAGACGGTTGAATCGTCCGCGGGCCTTGTCAGTGTTGCCCATGGCGAGTTCACACATGCCGGCATAGAAGAGTTTGTCGGGGGCGGCGTCATTGTAATATAGAGCGGCGGCAGGTTCGAGTGGCGCTACCGTGCCGGCTGCCCATGCCTCTGCAGCCTTGTCGTGCCGGCCAAGCGCCTCATAGGCCTGTCCGAGCAGATAGAGGAAGTCATTGTCAAGGGCGCCGTGGAGCTTGCCTTCGCCAAGGTGATGCGGATAGACGAGACACTCTTCGAGCAGTTTGACGGCGTCGGCCGGATTTCCGGCTGCGATGGCCTCTTTGGCGAGCTCGACGCGGCAATATTGGTATTGTGCCGGCACTTTCCCCTCGCCTCCTTCCCACGGATGGAAGGTGTGACTGTCGAGCAGCTGCATGGCGCGCCGGTAGTCGCCGGTGAGATTGAGGAGTGTGATCTGTTCGAGCAGAAGGTCGTCGCGGCGGCTGATCAGTTCGGGATATTTCTCAAGGAATGCAAGTCGCCGGGCGTGGTCGTGTCCCAGACGTTTGTAAAGTTGGTCGAGCTCCATGAGTATGCGGGCGTCATCGGTGTCAAGAGCAAATGCCCGCTCCATCATTTCCACTGCTGCACCGGCGTCATTGAGCTTATTGAATGTGGCGAGTGCGAGATTGCGCCAGACGGTGGGGAACTTCGGATTAAGCGCTGCCGACTTGCGCCACAGGTCAACAGCCACATCATACTGACGCTTGTCGTAGTAGAGGTTGCCGAGATAGTAGGGAGCGTTGGCGTCGGCGGGGTTGACGTACATAGCCTCGTCGAGAGCGAGGATTGCCTCAAGACGGTTGGGGAAGCAGAAGTCGGGACACACATCGGCTGCCTGCAAGAACATTGCCTTGGCTTCGTCAGCTTTGCCCTGCTGCACGAGGCAGTAGCCCATGTAATAGCGGGTCATCGGAGTCACGGCATTCTCCCCGATGGCGATGCTCCACACATCGAGGGCTTCCTGCCAGCATCCGGCGGCAACATAGTCGAGAGCCACCTGATCGTAGTCGTTGGCGTCGCCACGCATCATGAGCCGCATCTCGTCAATTTTGCCGGCCTCATAGAGACAGCCGAAGTTGAAGGGGTCGATTTCGAGTGCGTCGGCACAGCATTTGAGAGCCTCCTCTTTGCGACCCATGCGGTTAAGTATGTTGGCCTTGAGAGCGCGTGCCACATGGTTGTGCCAGTTGCGTATGAGCGAACGGTCAACTTCATAGAGAGCATCGTCGAGGCGTCCCTGAAGCGAGGATATCTGCGCGCAGGCCATGTAGCCGGCATCCTGCCAGGCGGCATTCCATGTCGATTTGTAGAAACGGTCGTAGGCTTCGGAATAACGACCCCGGAAGCGTAGCGCCAGACCGAGATTGAATATAGGCTCACCGTCGTAGGGATTGGGATTGCGGCGGGTGATGACCTTGACGGCCGTGAGGAGATATTTCTCTGCTATGTCGAAACGGCCTTTGCGTATATACCACAGACCGAGAGCGTTGTTGCAACGTACGTCCATCGGGTCGCGGCGCAGGCCTTCTTCGTAATATTCCACGGGATTGAACGTGGCATGACGGTATTGCTCGAGATGCTGTCCGGTAAGAAAAAGCTGTTCCACGGTCTTGATTTCGTCAGGACGGAGGGCGGCTTCCGCAGAGTCTGGAATAGGACGTATGTCGGCAGGTTCGGCGTGCCAAGTGAGAAGCTCGCGCCCGGCGTGGTCGGTGATGATGACGTTGAGAGTGTCGAACGCCGCGTCGCCCACGGCGATTATCTCGTCATAAATCTTTTCGGGAGAGAGAGTCAGCGTCTGCTCGGATATGACTGCGCCGCCATCGGTCACAAGTTTGACTGCGACTGTCTGTTCGGAGGTGGCGAACACCTTGAGATTGACTTTGGCGTCGCCGGCGGGATCGATGTTGAGAAGTATATCCTTTGATGCGTTCTTGACAACACCGAGCTCGCGGTAGGGAAGAAAATATTGCGTGAACGATTTTTCTTCAAACGGCATCAGCCATGTGAAGTCGGGTTGGTTTTCAGTATATACGCCGGCCATCAGTTCGATATATGGGCCGTCGTCGTCGGTGAGGTTGCGGTCCCAGGCACGGCCGAAATCGCCGTTGCCCCATGTCCACTGCTTCTTGCCGGGCGACACATGATGCGAGGCCACATGAAGCATGCCGGCGCGGGTATCGTTTTCGTAGCCACCCTCGAAGTTATATTTCGAGTTGACGGCCATATATGAAGTGGGCACCTTGATATTGCGATAGTTGGAGATGTCGACACCGGCGGAATAGTCCATCTTGTAATATGTGCCGGTGGCAATCGGGAAAGAGCTCACCGCACGCTTGCCGTGGTCGAACACGGCATTGACATCGGCGGGAAACACGCTCTGATAGTGGTCGTTGACAGCGACCGCCGGATTGGCCCACCACAGGAATGTCTGTGGCAGCGGCGTAGGATTGTAGAGCACACCCTTGATTTCAAGATATGCTTTGCCCGGACGCAAAGTGAAACCCGCCATACCTTTCTGATGAAACATGCGCTCGCGCTCGTTGACCCACACGGTAACGCCTCCGTCGGCCAGTTCCTCGATGGTGCAGTCGACGGGCATGAACGTGGAGGGGCGGTGATGCTGGGGCCAGTTGAATTCTATACCGCCCGAAATCCACGGGCCGGCCAGCCCGACAAGAGCCGGCTTTATCACATGGTTGTAATAGATGAAGTGGCGCTCGCGCACTTTATCGTAGGCCATCTGCACACGGCCGCCCAGCTGCGGGAGTATCAACACCTTGATATATTCGTTTTCAATCCACACGGCGTCATACTCTATATCGGTCTTGATGTCGGAAATCGACTCGATCACCGGATACGGATAAACGACGCCTGATGAACCCTGATACACCCGTTTTTCCAGAAAAATAGGATTTTTTTCGGGAGCGCCGGGCTCGTAGGTGGGTATCACCACCTTTTCTTTCCATGCTTTTACCATTGCTTTATGTCTTAAATTTGTCTGCGGTCGGAGAGAGTTTGGATTTAAATCAAAGAATACCCTCTTGGAAAAAAGGCGTGCCGTTATTTTACCTGTTTTATCTTTTTTACCCTACTGTGGCACGCCCCTGTTTTTTGTGTATTATGTTATGTCTGTCAATCAGAAAGTAGGATGATTATTTTTCTTTGACAAGCTCTTTCTCAAGCTGTTCGAGCGATTTGCCTTTCGTTTCGGGCAGACGGCGCCTGAGATATACAAATCCGGCGAGGCATATCACGGCGTAGAGCCAGAATGTGCCGTAAGCGCCGAGCCCTGCGTTGAGCATCGGGAAGGTGTATGTTAGAGTGAAACATCCCGTCCACAGCGCGAAAGTGCACACACCCATCGCGGCCGCCCTCACCTTGTTGGGAAACAGTTCGGCAAGCAGCACCCAGGTGATCGGGCCGAGCGACATGGCGTAGCATGCGATGGCCGCAACCACACACACAACCATCACAATGCCGCTGACATGCAGAAAGTAGCATGTGCCCAATATCAGATAGATGCCTCCGAGTCCGACAGCCCCGAAGAGCATAAGTTTGCGACGGCCCCAGCGGTCGACGGTAAATATCGCCACGAAGGTAAACACAACATTGGCCACACCGGTGACTACGATATTGAAAAACATGTCGCCGATCGGAAAGCCTGCCGCCTGAAATATCTCCTGCGCGTAATTGAAAATCACATTGGTGCCGCACCACTGCTGGAACACAGCGATAATCATACCCAACACAAGCACCCCGGCATAACGGCGGCTGAAGAGAGCCCGAAGTCCGGCGCGCTCATTATTTTCGCGGGCTTCGCGCACCTGCACTATGCTCTCGGCGGCGTATGCCTTGCCTCCTATTCTAAAAAATACCGACTCGGCACGTTCCACTCGTCCCACAAGAGTGAGCCAGCGCGGACTTTCAGGGATGAAGCATGCCATTATCAGGAACAATGCCGCGGGGAAAGCCTCGGCCCAGAACATCCATCGCCAACCCAGCTGACCGTTCCACGTATCCGCGATACCGGCTGTCGTAATCCCTTCTGGCATCGGTTCGGCGATGAGCATATTGACAATCTGCGCGGCAAGAATGCCGAGCACTATAGTCATCTGATTGAGAGTGACAAGCTTGCCGCGTATCTGCGCGGGAGCTACTTCCGCGATATACATCGGGGAGAGCGCCGATGCTATTCCGATGGCGACACCGCCGATGAAACGCGCCGCTATAAATCCGGTGTAGTCACTGAAAGCTCCTGTCGTATAGGCCGACAACAGAAAGATTGCCGCAGAAATGACAAGCAGAGGCTTACGCCCGTAGCGGTCGGCCATCATGCCGGCCGTAGTGGCGCCGAGCAGACACCCCAATATTGCCGACGACATTGCCCATGCCTGCTGCGCGGGATTGTCGGCTATGCCGAAAAATGCCTCATAAAACGGCTTCGCACCGCCTATCACCACCCAGTCATAACCGAAGAGCAGACCGCCCATGGCCGAGACAAGACAGATGAAAAATACGAATAATCGGTTGTAGGATTTCATGATATGGTTGGTTTCTGTGATAACGTGTCTTACTTTTCTTTACGATGCAAAATTACAACTCCCCCGCCCTCTCCGCAATGGATAAAACATTTCAATTGATGGACAATATTACGATTTCAGAAACTGTTTAAATTTATATGATACGGATTTTAAACAGTCTCTCAGACCGGCATAAATAAATGCTATGGTCGCAACACAGCACGGGAGCCACGGCATCCGGACATTTTTCATTCCTTCAGCCAAGACTCCCGCGATAAGTAAGTCGTAAGGCTCCTTTAATACATCGGGGTAAACGGGGCTGCGGGCTGCAGCATTGTGGTCTGGTCGCCGCAGGCATTGAGCAGGTCGGCTGTGACAAGTTTCATCACCGATGCCCCCTTGCGGAAATCACATTTATTCAGATCAATGTAATATAACCCGTTGGCTACGGCCACATCAAAATAATAACGCAGATCACGCAGATTGGAGAACGAGCGCCACTGAGTCGACGACACGTTCGGCTCACCCTCTACCGTATATGTATAGGGCACGCAGCAATTGAACAATACAGTGCGCGCAATCGACACACCGAGATCGGCGTCGCCGGTCTTTTCGACATGTGTCACAAAATAATTGGCGCGCACACACCGGTCTGGACTCGACACTGTGCCTGGCAACGCATTGCTGCCACCGATCTTCTGCCAGTAATTGACTATAGCCTGCATCTGCGGCCACGACGGATCGTTGGTCATGGCATGCATGTCGGTAGTGCCTTCATATATTTTTATGTCGCCGTGGTCAAACTCGATTACAGCCGTGTGGCCCGAAGCGTCAGTCACTCCCCAGTGGAGCGTCGAGGTTGTGTCGTCGTCGAAAGTAGCTCCCGTAAGCGAGAAATCATGTTTGCGCAACACGTCGATCACCTCGTCAGTAGTGGCGTTCATGTCAAGAAGCCACGCAGTGAATACGGCAAGCGACATCGGCGGACGGTCGACCGTCGAATCGTTGTCATAGACCGTTCCCTTACAGAACAGACCGTTGACCGACAACCCTTTTTCATTCAGACCCTCGGTCACGCCGCCGTCATAGCCTACAGCGTAGACGGCCCCGTATTTGGAAGTCCACGTTACCGCGCCGGGCTTGTCGGAACCCTGCTTCTCCATGCCGCGCGGATAAACGTAGAGATTGGTCGGAATGGGAGTCTTCCAGTCAAGAGATCGACCGATGACAATAAGATCGTCATTGCCATGATATATTATACGAGTACAGGCATCTCCCTGCTGGAAACATCCTCCCGCCAAAGCGGCGGCTGACAGCAGTCCCTTTGTCATGATTTCAGATAAACGAGTCATATTCAATTATATATTTGATTGTAAAACCGATGATTGCAAAATTCACTTTTAAGAAAGTCATGAGATTTATTTTATACATATACTATCCCTCACTGATGATATTTCAACAACCCGTAAACCTCTATTGTTCAACCTCAACGACAATGCGCCGGCACATTTGCCATCACCACACCGACTGCGTGCAGACCGCCCTTATCCGCAGTGGCCGAAATAAACACAAAAAAAATACGTAAAAAAATTTGCCACTTCGCCAAAACTGCTTAACTTTGCACAACCCGAAAGGAAAGATGCCGGAGTGGTCGATCGGGACGGTCTCGAAAACCGTTGTACCCTTACGGGTACCCAGGGTTCGAATCCCTGTCTTTCCGCAACCTGCTGACCATAAAATGGGTCGCAAAACCTTAAAATCTCAGAACTGTCAGACAGTTCTGAGGTTTTTTCATGCCCTTCCGGCAGTGTCTCTTGACGTAATGGCTCGGACTGAATTGCAGTTCATATTACAGTCTCAGTTTAGTATTGCTGTGAGCCTGTTGCAGAACTCCGATGACTGCCGCCAAAATGTAGGGACGCACGGCTCGTGCACCCGATAATGCATTGATTATCAGATATGATATCCGGGTCACCGGAGAAATCAGTCCACTCTGACGAGACTTATCTCGAATATCAGAGTAGAGTTACCCGGAATGCCATGCACTCCGCGGGGTCCATAGCCATAGGCTGCCGGAATAAACACCTCCCACTTGTCACCCTCGCGCATGTTTCTCAACACTATCTGCCAGCCCGCTATAAGATCGCGCAGACGAAACGCATCACACACCTTGTTGCGCGTGTTGTCGTCAAACACCTTGCCGTTGACAAGTGAGCCTCTGTAGTAGACCGACACAACGCTTGATGCCGACGGCGACTTGCCGCTGCCGCTCGCTATCACCCGATATAGTATCCCTTTTGTGAGCTCCCTGACATCAGGTCGTGCCGACATTTCCTTCAGAAACTGCTCATTGGCGGCCTTATATGCCTCTTTACCGTTTTTTGCCATAAAACATAAAAATAAGTCGGTTTACACCCACAAAGTTACTAAATTATCCGAAGCCCCGATAAGTAATTTACGTCTCACGTTTAAATTGTAGCGCATTTTACAGTCTCAGTTTCTATTGCCGTGAGCCTATTGCAGAACTCGAGGTTATGCAACACGCTCATTCTAACGGCCTTGTCATATACCACGGATCGCCCTTCCAGGGCTTATGTCGTAGTGGCTATGGGAGGCCTGGGTCTCCGCTCGCTCCGCGATCTGCGAACCCCGGCTTACGCAGGACGCCGATTATGCTTAACCCCGGACGCCGCTGCGCAGCGAGGCTTCCGGGGTCAACAGTGCATAAAACAAAGGCTTCCGCAGGACGCCGGTTTACAGCACCGACGACACCTTCAGCATACTCAATAGCTGCACCAATGGAGTCCTCTCGCTTGTCGACGTCTCATATCAGTTTCAGCTGCTTGGCCCGGCGACACGCCTCGGCTGAATTCTTTGCCTGCAGTTTTGCAAGTATCTCCTGACGGTGACGGCTGACCGTGTGCTTGCTGATGCAAAGTGATCCGGCAATGGCGTTGCTCGTCATGCCCTGTTCTATCAGAGCGAGCACCTGAAGTTCACGCGCCGAAAGTATTCGACGGTCAGACGCGGCATTCATTTCATGCCATCTGCCCCCTGCGGCATCGATTGCCACGCTGCGGGCCGGCAATGCAGCTACTGTCGGTCCGTAATGACAAACCGCATAACGGATTGTGTCATTTCCTTCCTCATAAACGTAATACATCCGGTGCGTCACACTGACAGCACCACCATCCTTGTCGCGCAACGTGAGCGCGGAGGCAAGATGCCAGCGGCTTCGCTGATTCCGCGGTATGCGTCGCAGGAAATTATAGAACCGCAGTTCGGCCATATATTTCTCCTCGCATTCCTCATCTGACATCAGCGACAATATATCATTTTCCCAGATAGAATTCTCTCCAGTATAGTCAACCAGCCCGAGCTCTCCCGCAAATGCCCCGCTGAATATACTGCTTGCCCCGGCTCGCAGGTCGCTGACCACAACAATGCTGTTTTCAACCGCAGCCACGCCGGCGGCATAGCGGCAGAGAGTATCCGGGTCGATTGTTTTGCCCGTAAACCTCTGCTCCCTCATCAGGCTATCGATCTTTTTTCTGGTGCTCATGATTAAAAATGGTTATTTATAGCCATTGCCGACGATAATGGATATCGTTAATTTTGCAAAGTTAACTTATTTCACCACTTTTCACGCAATGACAGAGAAAGAAAAGATGCTCAACGGCATGCTCTACGATGCCAACAGCGACCCTCAGCTTATCGCCGAACGGCTCGAATGCAAGGAAAAATGCCGCGACTACAACGACCTGCGCCCACGCGACACGGAAAGACGCAAGCACATGCTCCACGCCATATTCGGAAACATCGACGGCGAACTGCTTGTCGAACAGCCATTTTACTGCGACTATGGCTACAACATCAGCGTAGGACGCAATTTCTATGCCAACTTCAATATGGTTATTCTCGACGAGGCACCGGTCAGATTTGGCGACAACGTGTTTGTGGCGCCTAACTGCTCGTTCTACACAGCCGGACATCCCGTTGACGCCGTAGAGCGCAACAAAGGCATCGAATACGCGCGCCCCATTTCAATCGGCAACGATGTGTGGATCGGTGGCAATGTGACCGTTTTGCCGGGAGTGACCATCGGTAACAACTGCGTGATCGGAGCCGGAAGCGTGGTGGTCAATGATATACCTGCCGGAAGCGTGGCTGTCGGCAACCCCTGCAGAATAATTAGAAAAATTGAATAACAATTTTTGTCTGACTTATGAAAAAAATATTATCAGCAATGCTGCTTGGCGCGGCTGTATCTTTCGGCGCCGCAGCGCAGACCCTCGAGAAGATGAACTGGTTTAACGAACCCCGGCAGTGGTCAATATCTGACGGCCGCCTTACGATGTCGGTCACGCCGCACAGCGACTACTGGCGCATATCACACTACGGCTTCACCGTCGACGACGCACCCTTCTACTATGCTGAATACGGCGGCGAATTTGAAGCAAAAGTAAAAGTGTCGGGCGACTACAAAGTGCGCTTCGACCAAGCAGGTATGATGATACGCATCGACCATGAGAACTATATCAAGACCGGCATCGAGTTTGTCGACGGAAAATACAATCTCAGCACCGTTGTCACCCACCACACCTCCGACTGGAGCGTGATAGCACTCGACCGCCCCGTCAGGGAGCTATGGATAAAAGCCGTGCGACGTCTCGACGCAATAGAGATATTCTATTCGTTTGACGACAAGGAATACACCCTTATGCGTAACGCCTGGATGGAAGCAAACCGCCCCGTGAAAATAGGAATGATGGCGGCATGTCCCGACGGCGACGGCTTCGACGTCACATTCTCCGATTTCACCGTCACCCATCTCCCCGACAAGATACGCACGGAGTGGCTCGAAAACAATGCCGAATAACACCGCCTATACATCAAGACAGCACCGTCGCCGATATGCCGCGACGGTGCTGTCTTTATATGTATTTTACTCAATAATTCTCTGCACGCACTTCAAAGTAGCTCTGCGCGTGGAAACATACCGGACATACTTCCGGAGCCTCCGTGCCGATGCAGAGATGTCCGCAGTTGCGGCACTCCCACACCGTGACGCCGCTCTTGCGGAACACCTCGTGCGCCTCGACATTGCGCAGCAGCCGGCGGTACCGCTCCTCATGCGTCTTTTCGATGGCGGCGACCCCGCGAAATTGCTGTGCAAGCTCATGGAAGCCCTCTTCGTCGGCATCCTTGGCAAAGCGGTCATACATGTCGGTCCATTCATAGTTCTCTCCTTCAGCGGCATGAAGCAGATTGACTGCCGTGTCGGTGCTCACTCCGCCCAGTGCCTTGCACCACAGTTCCGCATGCTCTTTCTCATTGGCTGCCGTGTGCTCGAATATCGCCGCTATCTGCTCGAAACCGTTCTTGCGGGCCACCGATGCGAAATAGGTGTATTTGTTACGAGCCATGCTCTCACCCGCAAATGCCTCCTGAAGGTTTTTCTCGGTTTTAGTGCCTGAGTACCGGTTGGTCGGCTGGTCGGCAACATTGTCGGTGATTGTGACTTTCTCGAAGTCTGACGCCGGATGGTTGCACACCGGACAGATAAAGTCGGCCGGCAATTCCTCCCCCTCATATTCATAACCGCACACCCTGCAGCGCCACACCGTATGTCCGGCTGCAGCTGCGGCCGACGGCTGAGGCTTGATATGTTGCTGATAATAGCTGTAGGTTGCCGACGGCACTGCACTGAGAGTCTCCATCTCAGTGACTTCGCCTATAAACATCGTGTGCGTGCCCAGATCGATAGACTGCGACACCTTCACGCTGACAAACGCGTTCGTGCCCTCAGTCACCGCGAGCGTGCCGTTGCCTACACGACGGCTGCCTGTGAAATCCTTGAATTTGTCAGCATCACGTCCCGACTGAAACCCGAAACGCTTGAACAGACTGAAATCAGCCTTTTCGCTCATTATCGACACTGTCAGTATGCCCGATTTGCGCACCATTTCACATGTCAGCGTGCTGTTGTTGAGGCACACCGACACCTGATTTGGCGTGTCAGTCACCTGCTGGAATGTGTTTGACACACAACCATTGTCGCGACCGTCGGCTACCGTGGTCACGATATATAACCCGTAAGGGATTTTAAACATCGGATTTTCCATAAATCATCACTGTTAAAACGTTGATTGTAATTAAATAACAAGCGCCATCAACGCAATGTTCGTGAATAATCCATGATTACACTCCCCCCCTCCGACTCACCACCCCTCGCAGACTCATCACAGTCCCACATGTCCCACCTGTCCGACCCGTCCGATTTTCCCATCACCCCCACGGTGCATGCCGCTCAGTTATAGTTCGTTAATGCTTTTATAGCCCAGTGTCCCATAATAGTATCTTCGACGACTCTGCCGCTGACAACCTGAGGGACGGGTGCAACTATGGAATCCTCTGACGTTTGCTTAGGTGCGGCACTTTCAGATTTATGACCTCCGCCGCATCCACGGCCACGACAGATGGAATGAATACAAGAAAAGTTACTCGAATTAGATTTATCATAACCGGTTATCGTTGTTCGTCAGTTACTACTGGTGCGATAAAATCGCGTTAGTTTAGAAATCATCAAATAAAGAGAGT
>ERZ778513.1361-NODE-1361-length-14849-cov-5.111937_pt1 | contig 14849 bp, 10 predicted proteins | sample MGYA00510345_ERZ778513 | MGnify/ENA primary metagenome ERZ778513 (study PRJEB29527, sample SAMN07138966) | mouse gut metagenome | material: feces | host: mouse | place: China:Nanjing | collected 2016-01-25 ... | reverse complement strand
CCAAATGGAATCAGCGCGGGCCTTTCGACTATTTCGTAGTCCTCGATCATCCCAAATGTCCCGTAGGCTGCAATCCGGTCGCAACGGGTCAGCTTGTTGCGCACATGGCGAAAAAATACAATATCGGACTCTATTCCGTAGGAGGAAGGCCCGTAGACTTCGGAAGACTGAAACGTGCCTTGGGTTTTGCCGAGTTGGACACAATGCGCACTTTCTCCTATTATGACGTAAACATATACTCCATGGAGATCGCGAATTTCCTCTACGGCATAGGGCTGGAATTAAAGACAAAGTATACGCCGGACGCAAGTTCTGCACTAATAAGCAATACACTCAATTACTTGAAAAAATTACAATACAAGAATGTCGAATTACGCACCTACGACTCGAATACCATTTACGACATGGTTCTGAACCGGCGTCCCGTCTGGACCGCAGGCGGACCGGCGAATAACGAGCATGCGACTCATTCCTGGCTGATCGACGGCCTCTGCAAACAGACCCGAACGGTAGAGCAATATTCCGGTTTGATTTTCGTAGCCAAATACAATCAGAGCCGCACATTGTTCCACTGCAACTTCGGTTGGGGAGGTCGTTGCGACGGATACTATGCGACAGAGGTATTCGACGTTGCCGACGGACCGATATTCTACGATGAATACTACGGCGACAAAGGTAAAACGGAGAACTCCGATTTCTCATACGACAAACAATTCATCTATTACACCAGTGCATATTAACAACCAACCTTTTAAATTCTTTAAATTATGAAACGCTTCAATTTCCTGCTGCTCGCAGCCACCGCGTTGTTCGCCTCGTGCAACGACGGCAATCACGAACCTGCCCCCCCATCTGATAAAGGTTACAAAGTCTTCGTTCATTCATATATAGGCCAGTACACCAAAACCAGCGAGTGGGAAACCAAAACCTGGTACAATGCGAATACGGACGAGTATTACCTTCAGATAGAACCGGAATGGGGAGATGTAAAGTATTATATCGATCCGTTGCGCAGCAATAAAGAGTGCCCGGAATTCGAAACGATCGCCGCACGCAACGGGGATACCACCTACGATCGCGAGGTGATCTATTTTCCCTACCCGGGTTTCGAACTCGAAGTATGCGCCGACAACTACAAATCGGTGTCGGTCGTATGCCCCGACGGGGATTGGGACGAACAGCATCCGGCCAACACCTCGCTGAACGATCTGGTAAAGATCGAATACGAGACGTATGCTTGTTTTGTCGATGGCAAGTACAGTGAGGACGCATTGGAGTTCGAACATCCGACCAAACTCCTGACCCGTTTGGGCGAGAACGATCTCCGCATGATCCAGCCTTCCCTCAAACTCTACATCAAGGCCCCGGCAACGGAGGGACTCGAACTGAAGATCACGCTCACGACCGTCGATGGCGAAGAGCAGGCCGTGGAGTTCAATGCCCCCCGCAACCTGCCCAAATAACGATCGCGCGAACGAAAAGGAAGCGACACTCGCTTCCGGGTGCCGTCAGCAATGACGGCACTTTTTTATCGTCCGCCCGAACCCACGGATTACGCATGTTACGAAAGAAACGCCCCGAAGCACGAACCCGCCGCCGCACTTCCCGCCGAAATGCGGCTCTCCGGCTTCGCAAACGCACGATCCGAGCATCATCGCACTGCTCGATTTAAGGCCGCACTCCTCCGATTCCGTTTTTTCATCATCAAACCGCGAAATCTTTTGCCGGTCTGGAAATTTTCTGTATTTTTGGCCTCTGAATTCGGAGCAAACCTCGGACAACGAACTCAGGCTGCGAATTTCGCCGGACCGCACGATCGCTTCATTCGACAAGAGAAACAGAACAATACGAAATATTTGCTTTTACAGAAGCAATTCAGGGAAGTGACGCCTTCCGGGAAGATACTGTCGCAAACGACAGTATGGAACCGTCCCGATGATTTCCGCACGCCTTTGCACGACACCACCCAGCGCCTGACGACCGACGGTCGCACCAGCGTATCGAAGCACTCACAACAAGATACAAAGGACCTCGCTCCGGCTGCGAAACGGCCGGGCGCAAATCGCCAAAAACCGGTCGCTGAAAAAACGTGCCGCAGCGGAACGCTTCGGCAAAGTACGGGAAACGATCGCGCAAGCGGATCAGCGCTCGGCGTCCGCGCTGCGTGCCGCCTGCTTCTTCGCATCGGCAGCGGCCTTGCGGCACCAGGGGGCGATGCCGCATGCGGCGCACTTGGGCGAACGGGCCGTGCAGACGTAGCGGCCGTGGAGAATCAGCCAGTGGTGTGCAATGGGCAGCAGATGCGACGGTATGTGCTGTTCGAGCGTGCGTTCCGTGCGCAGCGGCGTGGTGGAACCCGTCGTCAGTCCGATGCGTTCCGACACGCGGAACACGTGCGTATCGACCGGCATCACCTCCTTCTGCCACAGCACGGCGCCCAGCACGTTGGCCGTCTTGCGCCCCACGCCCGGCAGGCGCTGCATGGCGTCGAGGTCGCGGGGCACCTCGCCCCCGAACTCCTCGCACAGCATGCGGGCCATGCCCGCGAGGTTGCGGGCCTTGTTGTTGGGATAGGATATGCTGCGGATGTAGGGATAGATCTCCTCGGCCGTGGCCTCGGCCATCGCCCGGGGTGTGGGAAAAGCCTCGAAGAGGGCCGGCGTGGTCATGTTGACCCGCTTGTCGGTGCACTGCGCCGAGAGGATCACCGCCACGAGGAGCTGGTAGGGATCCTTGTAGTGCAACTCGCTCTCGGCTACGGGCATGTGCTCGGAGAACCATCCGATGATGCCCTCGTATCGCTGTTTCGTCGTCATAGTCTGGTCAGTTTTGCGAACCGCGCGAGCAGGGTCTTCTCGCCGTGGTTGTCGAATACCACCGTCAGCTTGCGGTCGGCCGCCAGAGCTTCGACGGCCCGCACGGTGCCCGCGCCGAAGCGAGCGTGCTCCACGCGGTCGCCCACGGCATACGCACCCGCTGCCGGATCGGGAGCGGCGGCCGCCGGCACCTCCCCTGCGCTCCGCACGCCCAGACGGCGCATGCCCTCGGTCGAGGTGCGCGGCGCGGCCACGAGGGACGGATCGGGACACTTTCCGCGCGCCGCAGACGCCCCGAAGCCGTCCGCACGGCCCGTCGCCCGCGCTCTCACACCTCCGCTGCGGCCCGCGGGGCCGTATCCGCCCGGACGACCGCCCCCGGTGCGCGCGGCATAGCGCCCGCCGGCAGGCGACGATGCACCCTCGCCGCCCGCAGCACCCTGCGGACGACCGTAGCGGTAGTCGAAACGGCGGCGGAGCGCATCGATGGCCGGACCGCGGCGCTCCTCCGCACGGTCGTCGGCGGACTCCGCATCCTCGACCGTAGCTTCGAGGTAGCGGGGGTCGATTTCGCGCAGGAAACAGCTGGGGCGCGAAAACTCCATATTGCCCCACTTGAAGCGCATCTCGGCATAGGAAAGCGTGGCGGCAGTCTTGGCGCGTGTGAGCGCCACGTAGAAGAGGCGCCGCTCCTCCTCGAATCCGTCGGGCGATTCGGCGGCGCGGGCCGAGGGGAACAGGTTCTCCTCCATGCCCACGATGTAGACGAACTCGTACTCCAGTCCCTTGGCCGAATGCACGGTCATGAGCGTGACCTTGTCGCGGTCCTCGGGGTCCTCCTTGTCCATGTCGGTCATGAGCATGGCGTTCTGCAACCACTCCTCGATGGTGGCCTGCTCGTCCTCGGTGCGCTCGCCGCTGCGGATCTCGGCGTCGCGCTGCTCCTTGAAGAGCTGCATCGAGTTGAGCAGCTCCTCGATGTTGCCCAGCGCCGAGGCCGCCTCGGGGGTGTTCTCCCGGCGGTAGAGTCCGAGGATGCCGGAGCGGGCGGCGATTTCGAGTCCGAAGTCGTAGATTCCCTTCTCGTTGCGGGCGAGCGACAGCGACCGGATCATCGCCACGAACTCCGCGGCCTTGCGTGCGATGGCCTTCTGCACGGGGTCGGCGGCCGGCTCGGCCACCAGGCCGTCCACCGCCTCCCACATCGACACGCCGCCCTGCTGCGCCAGCTGCTCGATGCGCTGCACGGTCGTGTCGCCGATGCCGCGCGCCGGATAATTGACGATGCGCTTGAAGGCCTCGTCGTCGCGCGGGTTGATTACCAGCCGGATATAGGCCAGCAAGTCGCGAATCTCCTTGTGGTCGTAGAACGAATTGCCCTTGTAGATGCGGTAGGGAATGCCGCGGCGGCGCAGGTTGTCCTCGATGACGAGCGACTGGTTGTTCGTGCGGTAGAGGATCGCCACGTCGCTCCACCGGCAGCCGGCGGCACGCACGCGGTCGCGCAGGTCGGCCACCACCTGCTCGGCCTCGTCGCGGTCGGTGTAGGCCTTGAGCAGGCGGATCTTCTCGCCCGCGGCACCCTCCGAGAAGCAGCGCTTCTCCATGCGTTTCGAGTTGCGCTCGATCACCGAATTGGCCGCCTCCACGATGGTGCGCGTCGAGCGGTAGTTCTGTTCGAGCTTGAAGGTCATGGCGTCGGGATAGTCCTTGCGGAACGAGAGGATGTTCTCGATCTTGGCGCCGCGGAACGAATAGATCGACTGCGCGTCGTCGCCCACCACGCACACCTTCGAGCGGGTCTGCGACAGCCGCCGGATGATGACGTACTGGGCGTAGTTCGTATCCTGATACTCGTCCACGAGGATATAATGGAACAGCTCCTGGTAGCGGGCCAGCACGTCGGGACAGTCGCGCAGCAGGATGTTGGTCTGGAGCAGCAGGTCGTCGAAGTCCATCGCGCCGTTGCGTTTGCAGCGCTGACAGTAGAGCTCGTAGAGCATGCCGAACTCGGGCACCTGGGTCCGGCGGTCCTCGGCGGCGAAGGAGGCGTTGGCCTTGTAGGCGCCGGGCGTCACAAGGCAGTTTTTCGCATAGGATATGCGCGAAGCGATGGCGTTGGGCTTGTACCTGTCGTCGGGCAGGTGCAGCTCGCGCACCAGGGTCTTTATCAGGTTGCGGCAGTCCGAGGGTTCGTAGATCGTGAAGGAGTCGGGGTAGCCGATGCGCTCGGCGTTCTCGCGCAGGATGCGCGAAAAGACCGAGTGGAAGGTTCCCATGCGGATGTAGCGGCTGCGGTTGTCGGGCATCATGGCGGCGATGCGCTCGCGCATCTGCTCGGCGGCCTTGTTGGTGAAGGTGAGGGCCAGGATGTTCCAGGGCTTCACGCCCTGCTCGATCATGTAGGCGATGCGGGCGGTGAGCACGCGGGTCTTGCCCGATCCGGCGCCTGCGATGATGAGCGACGGCACGTCGTAGTTCTCCACGGCGGCACGCTGGGCGGGATTCAGCCCTTGCAGTATCTGAGATTCCATAGGTCGTTGCGAAACTTTCACCGCAAAGTTAGGGACATTTCGGCGTACGGCCATGTGCCGCCCGCATTATTTTTCGGATTTTCACCCGCTGGCGCACCGCCCGGCGGCCTGCGTGCGGCCAGTACGGTATTGGCCGACGCCCGGCCCCGAACACCGCACGAACGGCCGCATCGCGCCGCACGAAAAACCCCGCACGGAGCCGCCGCGCGGGACGATGCGATCATATTTCTCGCGAAACGGCGGAATTTCGCGTAATTTTTCCTATTTTTGTAGAAATCATCTTTTGCACACGCTTATGGAAATTACGCATCAGGATACGGAACATCTGCGGCGACTGCTCGAACGCCCCGAACAGCGGATCGTCATTCTCTCGCACACCAATCCCGACGGCGATGCCGTGGGCTCGTCGCTCGCATGGAGCACCGTGCTCCGCAACATGGGGCACCGGGTGACCTGCATCGTGCCGAACCGCTATCCCTACTTCCTCGACTGGATGCCCGGCATCGGGGAGATCGTGATTTTCAAAGCCGACGAAGAGGGCCGCGCCGCGCGCGCCATCGACGAGGCGGACATCCTGTTCTGTCTCGACTTCAACGCCATATCGCGTCTCGAAATCCTGAGCGACACCATCGAGCGCAACACCACGGCCAAGCGCGTGCTCATCGACCACCACCTCGCGCCCGCACCCGGTTTCGACCTGCTGTTCTCCTACCCCGACGCTTCGAGCACCTGCTTCGTGGTCTACGCGCTCATCGAGCGGCTTTTCGGCACGCAGGCCATCACGCGCGAAATGGCCGAGGGGCTCTACGTGGGCATGATGACCGACACGGGCAACTTCTCGTTCTCGTTCCTCACGCCCGCACTCTACCGCGCCGTGGCCGTGCTGGCCGAAACGGGCATCGACATCCCGAGCCTGCACAACAACGTCTACAACGCCTACACCGAGGGCCGCGCACGGCTGTTCGGCTACGCCATAAACCGCAAAATGGAGGTGATCGAAAACGGCACGGTAGCCTACATGTCGCTGATGGAGCACGAGATGCGCCGTTTCCAGTTCCAGCAGGGCGACAGCGAGGGTTTCGTGAACTATCCGCTCACGATCAAGAAGATGAAGATGTCGGCCATGTTCCTCGCCCACCGCAAGTTCATCCGCATATCGCTCCGCTCGCGCGGCGACGTGGACGTGAACCTCTTCGCCCGCAAATATTTCAACGGCGGCGGCCACCGCAACGCCGCGGGCGGCAAATCCTACGTTTCGATGGAGGAGACCATCGCCCGCTTCGTCGAGTCGGTACGCGAATTCGCAGAGGAGGGCGGTCTGGGAGCCTGAGCCCCGCGCCCCGGCCGGCCGGGGCGCATGCCGAACGGCAGAACAGCCGGCAGAACAGCCGAACCGAAGAACAGTCACGAACGGCACGACCGCAGAACCGAAGACGGACCGGTGACGCACCGGGCCGCCGGGTCACTCGATCTCGCGGCGATTGAGCAGTGCGTGCGTGATGGTCAGCTCATCCACATACTCCAGTTCGTCGCCGAAGCCGATGCCGCGCGCAATGGCCGTGATCCGCACGCCCTCGAAGTGCCGGAGCCGGTTCATGAGGTAGAAAAGCGTCGTCTCGCCCTCCACCGAGGTCGATATGGCCAGGATCACCTCCTTCACCTCTCCGCGCTCCAGGCGTTCGCACAACAGATCGATCTTCAGGTCCGCGGGTCCGATGCCCTGCATGGGCGAAATCACGCCCCCCAGCACGTGGTAAAGACCGCGGTACTGGCGCGTGTTCTCGATAGACAGCACGTCGGCCACCTGCTCCACGACGCAGATCGTCGTGCGGTCGCGCTCCTCGTCGGCGCACACGGGGCACACCTCCGCATCCGAGAGGTTGTTGCAATGCACGCAGTGTTTCACCTCGTTGCGGAAACGGTCGATGCTGCGGGTCATGTCCGCCACCGACCAGGGCTCCATCTTCAGCAGATGCATCGCCAGACGGAGCGCCGTGCGGCGTCCGACGCCCGGGAGCTTCGAGAATTCGCCCACGACATCCTGCAAAAGCTGCGACATATCAGATAACCTCCACTTTACGCGTTTCGATCCAGCCCTTCTTGCCGTCGGCGATCACGATCTCGGCCCAATCGCCGAGTTCGGCCGTCACGCGCACCACCGTACCCTCGTGCAGCACGAACAGGTCGGTAGCCGCCCGGTCCGGCGAGCTCTTCACGGCCGAGGATGCGACCATGACCACCGCCTCGTCGCGGCGCAGCATGCCGCGCCGTTCGAGCACGGCGAACCACGTGGCGGCCGCGCAGAGAACCGCCGCCGCCAGCGTGCCGTAAAATCCCGCCTTGCGCAGCGCGAGCGGCCGCGCCAGCAGGAAGAGCAGCAGGCAAGCCGCCGCCGCCGCGAGGAACCCGAGCGAAAGGACGCTCCATGCGGTGCACCCCATCGTGCGCCGCACCTCGCGCAGACGCGAGGTCAGGAAGAATTCGGGTATCGACTCGATGTCGTCCTTCGTGCGGGCTTCGGCCACCTCCAGGTTGTGGCGCACGTCCTCGTTGCCCGGACGCAGGCGCAGCGCCCTGCGATAGAACAGGATCGCCTTGCCCGTGCGGTCCTCCTTGAAGTAGGCGTTGCCCAGGTTGTAGTAGAGGCGCGCCGAGGCCAGTCCCCGGTCGAGGATCGACTCGTAGATCGCGATCGCACCGGCGTAGTCGCCATTGACGTAGGCCGTGTTGGCACGATCCCACAGCCGGTCGGGAGCCGCCCCGGCATCGGGCACCGCAGCCGCATCCTGCGCCGGACGCGGATCCGGTTCAGCCGGCGAATCCTCCGCGGCCCGCACGCTCCCGGCGCACCAGAGGGCCGCCGACAGCAGGCCGCACCACAGGATCCGTTCGAATATTCGTCTGTACATATCGTATGTTCTTCTTCTTTGGTTACGCATCACCGTTTCACGATCGCCTCGATGCGCGACACGAACTCCACGCCCTCGGCATACACGTCGCTCATGCGCGCCGAATCCACGGGCGAATACTGCGCCTCCTCGCAGCGGCCCACGATGGCCGCGAAACGCTCCGACTCCGCAGCGGCGACACCCCGCCGGTGCAGCTCCTCGCGCACGCTCTCCTTCGTGAGGCTCGCGGCCGGAATGTTGAAGCGGTCGCTCATGTAGCCCCACAGCGCCGAGAGCATCTCCTCGTAGAAGGCGCGGCGGTCGCCCGCGGCCATGTGGCGCTTGGCCGCACGGAAACGCTGCACGGCCACCTTGTTGGCACGGCGTCCGCGCAGCAGCGCCGTGTTCTGCGCGTCGCGCAGCTGCTTGCGCAGCAGCGCCCACGCCGCGAAGCCCAACAGCACGATGCCGCCCAGAGCGATGAAGTAGGCTCCGCTGAAGAGGAAAGGCTCACGCCGCGAACGCAGGTGCGCGCCGCCCAGCTTGATGAAGCGGATATCCTGCCCCAGCAGCTTCACCTCCTCCTTGGTCAGTCCGCGCCCCGGGAGCACGGGGCCCGCCGCGGTCGTATCGCTGCCGTCGGGCAGCACCTCCACCGCGGCGGCTTTCGATTCGAGCGTCACATACTGCCCGAGCGACGGATCAAAGTAGGTGAATTCCACGCCGGGAATCTCGTATTCGCCCGCGGCACGGGCGATGAAGGGATATTCGAAACGGCGGTATCCGGTCATGCCCGACGCCGTGACGTCGATCGACTCGCTGGCCCGGGCGTTGTACTGCTCGAACGATCCGGGCAGCGTCAGCTTCGGCGCCTGCACGAAAGCCAGGTTGCCCCGGCCGGCGATGCGCACGGCGTAGTTCGCCGACGAATTGGCCGTGAGCCGGTCGGGCGGCAGCGTCGCATCGAGCGTGAAGCGCCCCACGGCACCCCCGAAGCTCTCGGGCGCCCCGGCGGGCAGATCGCGCACCTCGACGCTCAGGGGCTGCGTGCGCAGCGGCACGCGCACATTGACCAGCTCGGGACCTCCGAAGAAAGGGTCGTGGCTGCGGCCCGGCACCACGATCTGCGCCACGGCGGTCAGCACCACGGGGTCCACGGTCAGCCTGCCCGCAAGCTGGGGATAGAGCAGGTACTCCTTGAGCACCGCCGTCTCGTAGACCTTGCCGCCCAGCGTCTCGCGCTGGCCGCGCGAGGCCTCCTCGGGCAGCTCCTGAACCCAGAAACCGTTGAACGACGGCAGCTTCACATCCTCGAATCCGGCGATGTTCACCCGCCGGTAGAGCTTGACGGTCACGTGCAGCGGCTCGCCCTTGAACACCGACGTGCGCGACACCGCGGCACGCAGCAGCACGTCGTCCTTCTCCAGACGCTCCGCGCCGCCGCCCGACTGCGCGGCACCCGGCGCGGGAGCGTCGGAGGCCGGTTCGGCCACCGCCTCCACGGGTACGGGACGCGTGCGGTAGGTCTTGCCATCGACGGCCACCGAGGCGGCGCCGATCGTACGGGTTCCGGGCTCGGCGCACACGACCATGTAGGTGTACGTGGCGGTGACCGAGGAGCTCATCGAGCCGTTCACCGCCTCGAAATAGCGCCCCGTGGAGAGCACGGGACCGGCCAGCAGCTCGAAGCCCTCGAAGTCGGGCCCGGCGAACGTCCCCTCGTCGGGCGACGCATTGACCGTGAACTCCACACGGAACGCCTCGCCCGTGGCGACGACCATCGGCGCCGAGGCCTCGAAAGTGACTTTCCCGGCCGCCCGGGCCGAGAAGACCGTACAAATGCAGAGCGCCGCAAGCGCCGCCTTCGCGATAAAATTCCTCATCGAAATCCTACAACGGGACAAAACTCCTCTTTAGTGTTTGAAATCCGCGAAAAAGTCGTTTCCCTTGTCGTCCACGATGATGAACGCCGGGAAGTTCTCCACGTAGATCTTGCGCACGGCCTCCATGCCCAGCTCGGGGAAATCGACCACCTCGACCGACTTGATCGAATTGCGGGCCAGGATGGCCGCCGGACCGCCGATCGACCCGAGGTAGAAGCCGCCGTTGGCCTTGCAGGCATCGGTCACCGCCTGCGAGCGGTTGCCCTTGGCCACCATGACCAGCGAGCCGCCGTGCTTCTGGAACAGATCGACGTAGGGATCCATGCGGCCGGCCGTCGTGGGGCCGAACGATCCCGACGCCATGCCCCGGGGCGTCTTGGCCGGACCGGCGTAGTAGACCGGATGTTTGCGGAAGTATTCGGGCATGGGCTTGCCCTCGTCGAGCATCTGCCTGATGCGCGCGTGGGCGATGTCGCGCGCCACGATGAGCGTGCCTTTCAAGTTCAGACGCGTCTTGATGGGGTACCTGGTCAGGATCGCCCGCACCCTGTCCATGCCCTCGTCGAGGTCGATCTCCACGGCGGGCGACATGGCGGGCGCCTCCTTCGGCAGGAAACGCGCGGGATTCTTTTCGAGCTGCTCAAGGAAGATGCCCTCGGGCGTGATCTTCGCCCGGATGTTGCGGTCGGCCGAGCAGCTCACGCCGATGGCCACGGGGCACGAGGCCGCATGGCGCGGCGCGCGGATCACGCGCACGTCGTGCACGAGGTACTTGCCGCCGAACTGGGCTCCGATGCCGCTCTCGCGGCAGATGCGCAGCACCTTCTCCTCCCACTCGAGGTCGCGGAAGCAGCGGCCGCCCTCATTGCCCGACGTAGGCAGCTCGTCCAGATAGCCGGCCGAGGCTTTCTTCACGGTCGAGAGGCACATCTCGGCCGACGTGCCGCCGATGCAGACCGCCAGGTGATACGGAGGGCACGCCGACGTGCCCAGGTCCCTGATGTGGGTTCGGATGAACTCGGTCAGCGACTCCTCGTTGAGCAGCGCCTTGGTCTGCTGGTAGAGGAAGGTCTTGTTGGCCGAGCCGCCGCCCTTGGTGATGAAGAGGAATTCGTACTCCATGCCGGGCTTGCCGCCGTAGATGTCGATCTGGGCCGGAAGGTTGGTGCCCGAGTTCTTCTCGTCGGTCATCGTGAAAGGCACCACCTGCGAATAGCGGAGGTTGCGCCCGGCATAGGTCTCGTAGACGCCGCGGGCGATGTGGCGGGCATCATCGGCTCCGGTCCACACGTCCTCGCCCTTGTGGCCGATGCAGATCGCCGTGCCCGTATCCTGACACGTGGGCAGCTCGCCGTCGGCCGCCACGACCTGGTTGAGCAGCATGGTGTAGGCCACGAACTTGTCGTTGTCGGTAGCCTCCGGATCATCGAGGATGGCGCGCAGCTTCTCCAGGTGCGAGGCGCGCAAAAAGAACGACACGTCGGCATAGGCCTCCCGCGAGAGCAGCTCCAGGCCCTCGGGTGCGACCTTCAGTATCTTGCGGCCGTCGCATTCGACGACTTTCACGTAGTCGCGCGTCAGCAGACGATACTCCGTTTTGTCCTCCCCCACGGGGAACGGCTCCTGATAAATGAATTCCGACATAAAGGTTGTATTTTAATATTGTTCGATTCTCCGTACGCCGAAGCCGGAGGCTCGCTCCGCTTCGTCATGCAAATGTACAAAATTCCGCGGATAAAAACATCTTTCGCAAGACAAATACGACGCCACGAGCCGCGGCCGCAGCCCGCGGAACGCACGGACGAAGCGACAGCGGGCGGCAGGACCTGCCGCCCGCGCGGCTCGGATGTCACCGGCCGCCGGTCCCGGACACAGCCGAAAAAAAGACCGGTCCCCTTTCAGGAACCGGTCCGCAAATGCTTCGCGGCAGCATCTACCGCAATGCGAAGCCCTCGTCGGCGCGCATGGGGATCTCCATGCTGGCGTACACGCCGCTTTCGAGCTTGTCCTTCACGGCCTTGAACGCTTCGAGCGTATAGTTCACGTCCTCCAGCGTATGCACGGCCGTGGGGATGACGCGCAGGATGATTTCGCCCTTCGGGATCACGGGGTAAACCACCACCGAGCAGAAGAGCGCATGGTTCTCGCGCAGATCGACGATCAGGTTCGTCGCCTCGGGAATACCGCCCTTCATGTATACGGGAGTCACGGGCGACTGCGTGACACCGATATTAAATCCGTTCTCCTTCAGACCGTTCTGGAGCGCACGGGTGATCTCCCACAGCTTCTCCTGATATTCGGGGTGCTTGCGGATCAGGTCCAGACGCTTCAGCGCGCCCATGACCATCGGCATGGGAAGCGACTTGGCGTAGAGCTGCGAACGCATGTTGTAGCGGAAGAGGTTGATGAGCCAGCGGGGACCGCACACGAAAGCGCCGATGCCGGCCATCGACTTGGCGAAGGTGTTGAACAGCACGTCCACGCCGTCCACCACGCCGAAGTGGGCCGCCGTACCGCGTCCCTGGGGCCCCATCGTACCGAAGCCGTGGGCGTCGTCCACCAGCAGGCGGAACCGGAACTCCTTCTTGAGGGCCACGATCTCGTTCAGCTTGCCCAGGTCGCCTTTCATGCCGAACACGCCCTCGGTAATGACGAGCACGCCGCCGTTCTGCGACTCGGCCAGCTCGGTGGCATGGCCCAACTGGAGGCGCAGCGACTCCATGTCGTTGTGGCCGAACACGAAACGCTTGCCCTTGTGCATGCGCAGGCCGTCGATGATGCAGGCGTGGGCTTCGGCGTCGTACACCACCACGTCGCGCGGCGTGAGCAGGCAGTCGATGATCGAAATCATGCCCTGGTAGCCGAAGTTGAGCAGGAAGGCATCCTCCTTGCCCACGAACTCGGCCAGCTCGCGCTCCAGCTGCTCGTGGTATTTGGTCTGGCCGCTCATCATGCGGGCGCCCATGGGGGCCGCCATGCCGAATTCGGCCGCACCGTCGGCATCGGCCTTGCGCACCTCGGGGTGGTTGGCCAGGCCGAGGTAGTTGTTCAGACTCCAGTTCAGCACCTTCTTGCCGCGGAACGTCATGTGGGGACCGATCTCGCCTTCGAGTTTCGGGAAAGCGAAGTAGCCGTGGGCATACGCCATGTACTGACCGATGGGGCCGCCCGCGTTCTTCTCAAGACGTTCGAAAATATCAACCATAGTTATGTAATTTTAAATGAATGTTCCGTTCGGTTTCACAAAATTAGGAAATTTTGCCTTATAGCGGCCAAAATTATCCATTTTTTGCCTTGCGGCGCTACGCTTTAATACTTATTTTGCCCCGCGCCGCCGCACCGCCGGCGGCACGGACGAAAGCCCGCCGGCGATTTCGTGCGGCGATTTTTTGACATTCACGAATAAAATACGTAATTTTGGTTCCATGACAGCGCTCTATAACGACATAATCTTCGGACCGATACACTCGCGGCGTCTCGGTCTTTCACTGGGAGTCAATCTGTTGCCCCCCGAATCGAAACTCTGTTCGTTCGACTGCATCTACTGCGAATGCGGCTGGAACGCCGACCATCCGGGCCGCCGCCGGTTCAACGACCGGGCGGAGGTTGCGCGTCTGCTCGGCGACACGCTGCGGCGCATGGCCGCGGAGGGCACGCCGCCCGACGTGATCACCTTCGCCGGCAACGGCGAGCCGACGCTCCACCCCGAATTCGAGGCCGTAATCGACGACACGATCGCCCTGCGCGACGCCCTGTGCCCCTCGGCCCGCGTGTCGGTGCTGAGCAACGCCACGCAGCTCGGACGCGAGGACGTGCGGCGGGCCCTGCTGCGCGTGGACAACAACATCCTGAAGCTCGACTCGGCATTCGACGCCACGGCGCGCCGGATCAACGGACCGGCGGGAAATTACGGCATCGCGGAGGTGGTGCGCGGCATGAAGCGTTTCGACGGCCGGCTGATCGTGCAGACGATGTTCCTGCGCGGCATGTACGAGGGCGAACGCATCGACAACACCACCGAGGAGGAGGTGGCGGCCTGGCTGCGGCTGATCGGCGAGATCCGCCCGCGGCAGGTCATGGTCTACTCGCTCGACCGCGACACCCCCTGCCCCACGCTCGAAAAGGTCGGACGCGACGAACTGCTCCGCATCGCCGCACGCGTCGAAGCGCTCGGCATCCCCTGCTCCGTGGCATAGGCACAGGCCGGACGCAGAAGGCCCGCCCGCCTTTTGCGGGAGAGCGGGAGAATGCCTTGTTCGCACAGAGCATGCGCTTCGGGGGGGGGATTGCCGGACGCACAGGCGAACGCACGCACCCCTCTTCCGGGACGGCCCGGCCCGCGGCACCGACAGAGAGCCCCATCGCACGGCAGGCAGCCCCGGCAGCCACCCAGGACAGGGCGCCCCGGGGCTGACAGTCCATGCCACGCAGCCCCGGCAACCCGTCCCGACAGCACTCTCACAGCACGAAGCCCCCGGCGGCCAACCCGAAAAGAGCACCCCGACAGACAGTCCATGCCACGCAGCCCCGGCGGCCGAACACGGCCGAAAGGAGGCGCGTCACGGAAGCGGGACGCAATGCCGCCGCCGGGCAATGCTTCGCGGCACGATGCCGCAAAACGACCGCGCCCCGGAATCCTCTGCGACGGACTCCGGGGCGCGGCCTGTATTCGCCGCGGCTACCGCACGGCATGCTCCTCCGCCGGCTGCTCCACATAAATCAGCTGCT
>ERZ778513.1358-NODE-1358-length-14866-cov-14.632233_pt1 | contig 14866 bp, 10 predicted proteins | sample MGYA00510345_ERZ778513 | MGnify/ENA primary metagenome ERZ778513 (study PRJEB29527, sample SAMN07138966) | mouse gut metagenome | material: feces | host: mouse | place: China:Nanjing | collected 2016-01-25 ... | reverse complement strand
GAGGAGAATGACTAATGCCCATCTCAAAGTTTTGCACTTCGATTTGGAATCTTCAGTCAAACCATGAAATGTGGCATACTATTGTTTCCATCCCCCTCCTAATGCTTTATAGAGGTTGACAAGGGCTATGTGTTCGTCGCGCACGGCATTGCTCAGTCCGATTTGCGCGTCGAGAAAGCGGCGCTGGGCATCGAGTACGTCTATGTAGTTGATGCTGCCGGCACGGTATTGTAGATTGGCCAGTTCGATATATTTGAGCGCCGCGTTTCTCGATTCGGTTTTCAGCACTGTGGTCTCCCGCATTTTCCGGTAAGTCACCACGGCATTGTTGACTTCTGTAAATACTTCAAGAACCTTTTTTTCATAGGCAAGTCTTGACTGTTCGTAGGCTGCGATTGACGCTTTGTATTGCGCTCTTTTGCGTCCGAAATCCAGTGCAGTGCCTACGATGTTGCCGACTACGTATGAGAACGGTGATCTGAACAGTGCTTTGAGGTCATCGTTTTCCCATCCTCCCTGCAAGGAGATGGTGAGACGAGGAAACTGATCGGCGTAGGCCACACCAACTGATGACATGGCCGATTTTAGCTGATACTCGGATTTGCGTACGTCGGGTCTGCGCATGAGCAATTGAGACGGCAGTCCAACGGGCACGCTGTCGGGAGCCTGTATATAGCGGTCTATTTTCTGTCGTGTTATCTTTTCTCCCGGATATGCACCCATGAGAAGCGACAGTGAGTTTTCTGTAATTTTGATCCGTTTTTCCAAGGCCGGGACAAGAGTGGCTGTGGTTGCGTATTCCACTTTGGCCTGTTGATAGACGAGTTCGGAGGTCAGCCCGCCTTCAAAGCGCAGTTTGGCCATTTTTTCGCCGTCGCGTCGCGTTTCGAGTGTGCGTCTGACGATCTCCAATTCGTTGTCCAGTGCAATGAGCTGGAAGTAGGTGCCGGCGACTTCGGCAATGAGAGTCATGCGCATGGCGCGTTCGTCTTCTACGGTGGCAAGCCATTCGTAGTTGTTTTTTTTCTTGGCCCATCGAAGTCTTCCCCATAGGTCGGCTTCCCAGCTCAGAGTGGCTTTCAGGCTGAATTCAGGGTCGCTGGTGGACTTTTTGCCGAAGTAGTCGTTGGTCTCGTTGTCGACCAGAGCGTTAGCGCTGATTGTGGGCAACAGTTCCGCACGGCTGATGCGGTATTGTTCGCGCATCTGTTCGATGCGATATGCCGCGGCGAGTATGTCTTTGTTGTGTTCAAGCGTTCGCTCTATTATATTGCAGAGGAGGCTGTCACCGTAGAAATTCCACCATTGCATGTCGGCCAAGGTCTCCTGGTCGGCCGGAGTCTCGCCGCTGATTATGGATGACGGCAGATTCAGTTCCGGCGCTCTGCATTTGCGTGATATGGAGCATCCGCAAAGAGATGTCGCCGCAATGGCCGCTGCAAGAATGCCTTTGATGTATCCTGTCATCATATACGGTATTTGTGCTTTAATTTGTAGACCCATACGAAGAAGAACGGAACGAATACAATTCCTATTGTGATTGCCGTGCACATTCCGAAGAACACGCCCGTGCCGATGCCTTGGCGGCTTGCAGAGCCGGGGCCGGAAGCGAATACCAGTGGCAGCAGGCCGAGAATGAATGCAAGTGATGTCATGACGATCGGGCGGAAACGGAGACGGGCGGCAGTTATGGCGGCAGTGGCCGGATCGCAGCCCTTGTCGACTTCCTCTTTGGCGAATTCGACTATCAGGATGGCGTTTTTGGCCACAAGGCCAACAAGCATCACAAGTCCGATCTGGAAATATATGTTGTTTTCCAGTCCGCATATCCAGATGCCGAGATAGGCACCGATGCCTGCCACCGGAAGGGAAAGGATCACGGCTATCGGCACAGACCAGCTTTCATATTGCGCGGCCAGAAACAGGAATACGAACAGGAAAGCCAGAGCGAGCACCATGCCGGTCTGGCCGCTCTCGTGTTTTTCCTGATATGACAGTCCGCTCCATTCCACTCCCACGGTTTCGGGCAGGTGTTCATCAACAATGCGTTCCATGGCGGCCATGGCCTGACCGGAGCTGTAGCCGCTGGCGGCTTCTCCGGTCACCAGTGCGGAGTTGAACATGTTGAAGCGCATGATGGTGCCGGCTCCGGTGGTGTAGTGGGAGGTGCCGAGCGAGGATATAGGTATCATGGCACCTTCGCCGCTGCGTACGAAAAACACGTTCAGGTTGTCTCGGCGGGCGCGGTAGGGGGCTTCGGCCTGTATGTACACACGGTATATGCGGTTGAACATGTTGAAGTCATTGACATATACTGATCCGGTGAATGCTTTCAGTGTGGAGAAAATGTCGGACATGGACACTCCCTGAAGTTTGGCTTTGTCGCGGTCGACGTCGAAGTACAGCTGCGGAATGTCGCTTAGCATTGATGACGAGAGTCCGGCGAGTTCAGGTGCGCGTCCGGCGTAGTACATCAGGGTGTCCACGGCCTGTCGCAGATCGTCGTACGATGTGTTGCCGCGGGCTTCCAAGGCCATTTCAAAGCCGCCAGATGATCCGAGCCCGGGAATGATGGCCGGCGTCGACAGGTAGACTTTGCTTTCGGGATAGCCCGACAGCTCTTCGGAGATGCGTTGCATCACCTCTTCCATGCGTTCGGTTTTACGCTCATTCCACGGTTTCAGGATCACGGTGAGCTGACTGTGGGCCTGATTGGCGCCCACACGGGGGCTTGAGCCGGTCACGTTGAGCACATGTTCGATGTCGGGGTCGGCCATAAGATATGTCATGGCGCGTTCGGTCACTTCTCTGGTGCGCTCGATTGTGGCTCCTTCTGGCAGTTCAAGCTCCACAGTGAAGTATCCCTGGTCTTCCTTGGGCATGAAACTTTCGGGTACGATCCGGTTCATTATGTATATTCCGGCCAGAATGACGCCGAATGCCGCAAACATACGCCTTGAGTGACGCAGGGTCCATGAGATCATGGCGCTGTATTTGCTGTTGCCCTCTGTGAGCCATTCGTTGATTTTGCGGAACACTTTGTTTTTTTTCTTCTCCTGGCCGGGACGCAGCAACATGGCGCATAATACGGGGGAAAGCGTCAGAGCCACAATCGTGGATATGATCACGGACACGGCGATGGTGACCGTGAACTGCCGATAGAGCTGTCCGGTGATGCCGGGCAGGAAGCTGACTGGGACGAATACGGCACATAGCACTAACGACATGGCGATCAGGGCGCCCGAAAGGTTGCCCATGGCTTTCTGAGTGGCTTCGTACGGCGATAGGTGTTCCTCGTTCATGATGCGGTCCACATTCTCAACCACCACGATTGCGTCGTCCACCACAATGCCTATGGCGAGGATAAGCCCCAGAAGAGTCATCATGTTGAGCGAGAATCCGAACACGAGCATGACACCGAATGTGCCTATCAGAGATATGGGCACAGCTACTATCGGGATCAGAGTGGCCCTCCAGTTCTGAAGAGAGAGGAAGACGACAAGGATCACGAGCAGGAGCGCTTCGAACAGAGTCTGGTAGACATGATGTATGGATTCCGATATGTATGTGGTCATGTCAAAGGGAATCTGGTATGTGATGCCGTCGGGGAAATTGGCGCTGATTTCCTTCATGGCTTCCTTTACGCGTTCGGCCACCTCCATGGCGTTTGCCCCGGGCAGCATGTTGATGCCGAGAACGGCTGCATTGCCGCCGTTAATGCCGCTTTCGGTGGAGTAGGACGATGCTTCCAGAGAGATGCGTGCCACGTCTTTCAGGCGGATTATGGAGCCATTGGGATTGGCGCGTATGACTATCTGTTCGAATTCGCTGACTGACGACAGTCGGCCCTGGGCCGTGATAGGCACCGTGAGGTCCACGCCGTCCATCGGAGCCTGACCGAGCACGCCTGCCGCCGATTCGCGGTTCTGGTCCTTCAGGGCGGCCTGAAGTTCCTTGACGGTGAGTCCGAGATCGGCGAGTTTGTCAGGCTGCACCCATATCTGCATGGCGTAGTAACGGCTGCCGACATTGGATACACTGCCCACTCCGGGCACTCGTCGGAGCATGTCTAGCACATTGAGGGTGGCGTAGTTGCTCAGATATATTTCGTCAAATTTCGGGTCGTTGGACAGCAGAGTGATGGTCATCAGCTTGCTTGCTGTTTCTTTGCTGACGGATATGCCGTTTTGCACGACTTCGGCCGGCAGACGGCTTTCTGCTTTTTTGACACGGTTCTGGATATCGACTGCGGCAAGTTCCGGATCTGTAGATATATCGAAAGTGACAAGTGCGGAGAATCCTCCGGCGTTTGAGTTGGACGACTGCATGTAGAGCATTCCAGGAGTGCCGTTCAGTTCCTGTTCGATAGGGGTGGCCACCGCCTGTGTGACAGTCTGTGCGTCGGCACCGGGATATGTGGCGCTTATACGCACGACTGGCGGAACGATCTGCGGATACTGGTCGATGGGCAGCTGTGCAAGGCCTATTCCTCCGACGATCACTATCACAATCGACAGGACCATCGAAAAGACCGGATGTTCAAGGAAAAAATTACGCTTCATGTCTTTTAGTCCTGTTTGGCGGACGAAGTGTTATCGTCGTCGGATTCTTTTGCGGCTGTCGGGGCTACTTTCATGCCGTGCTGGAGTTTGTGATATCCTTCCACTACGATCCATTCTGAGTTGCCGAGTCCTCTTTCGATCACGGTTTTGTTGCCTATTTCGGGACCTGTCTCCACAAAACGGCGTTCAGCCACACTGTCGGGACGCACCACATAGATGTAGGCTCCGCCTTTTTCGATTATCAAGGCTTTTGACGGCACGACTACGGCGTTTTTCCTGACATCCATGAGCAGAGTCACTTTGGTGAATTCTCCGGGCAGAAGAGCGCGGGCCGGATTAGGCATCTCGGCGCGTACGGAGAATGTGCCGGTCTTAGGATCGACTTGCGGATCCGCGAAATCGACCAAGCCGCGGTATGGATATTTTGAACCGTCGGCCAGTGTGACCGTGACGTATGGATCCCATGTGCGCAGTGAATCGCGTTGTCCGATGTTGACGTTGCGTTCCTTGCTGCGCAGATAGTCAAGTGCCGTCATGCTGAAATCGATTCTCACGGTGTCGCTTTTTACCACAGTGGCGAGCAGGGATTTGGATCCAGGACCTACCAGAGTGCCTATGTCGACATTGCGTTCGGAGATATAGCCTGAAATGGGCGATTGCACAGATGTGTAGCCAAGAGTGAGTTCGGCCTGTGTCAGATCGGCTTCGCACACCACCACGTCGGCTACGGCGCCTTCATATGCTGCAATGGCGTTGTCGAGATCGAGCTGGCTTGCCGCATTCTGTTCGTAGAGCGGCTTGATGCGGTTGAGGTCTCTTTCGGCTTTCAGCGCATGGGCTTTAGCCTTGTTAAGAAGGGCTTTGGCTTTGTTTACACGGGCGCGGTAAATGGTCGGGTCGATGACAAACAGTGTCTGGCCTTTGTTGATATATGTGCCTTCGGCAAATAGCATTTTTTCCAGATAACCCTCTACGCGGGCTCGTATTTCAACAAACTGCTGGGCACGCACGCGGCCGACGTATTCTCCGTAGACGTTGACGTCTTCGGTCACTACCGGCTCGACTTCAATCACCGGCAGGATGGTTTTGGGCGGCTTGTTGTTAAGAAGGAATATGATCAATGCTGCGGCTACGGCCAAAATGATCACAGCCATGGCTATGCGGTATGCACGGGCCGGTATGCGGCGTATGGGATTGATTATGTTGTAGTATTTTCCGATACTGTCCGGCAGGATTTTATTTTTCATTGCAATAAGCGTAGTAATTAGTTTATCTTTCATTCTTAACAATCTTATGCGTGATTATGTTCACTCCGTATCTCTGTGATAATAGCATTTATCAGAAAGCGGCTCCCCGTAATCCGGATTACGGGGAGCCGTATTTTTGCTATTGGATGGGTCTTTTATTTCACGATCCAGGTTTCGCCGGCCATGATCATGTCACGGAGAGAGCCGAAGCCTTTTGACGATGAGATTTGAGCGACCTGTGCCGAGACTTCTTCATTGTAGACCGGGGCTTCGACGTCGCGGATCACGCCTATGGCCAGCGGCAGATCGTGTCCGTCCATAAGTGCGAGCTGGCGGTGAAGGATGTCTGATGCCGAATGCGGGTCATGTGTCAGCACATCGTCAAGTGTGTAGCCGTCCTGCCCCACGGTCACGGCTTTGAGCGAGAAGCCTTCCTGCACGAGACCTTTTTCAAGATTTTTGCCGAACAGCATTTTTCGACCTTCCATGAGGTGTATGGTGCGGTCGGCGCGGGTTTCCTTGTCAGACACCCAGTTGTGGGTGCCGTTGTTGAAGATCACGCAATTCTGCAGCACTTCCACCACGGCAGCACCGCGATGGTGTGCGGCTGCGGCCATGGTCTCCTGTGTGATCTGGAGTTCGACATCGAGACTGCGTGCAAAGAAGGTGGCTCGTGCGCCGAAGGCGAGTTCGGCAGGAACAAAAGGATCTTCGGTGGTGCCGTAGGGTGATGATTTGCTCACGAATCCACGGGGAGAGGTGGGAGAGTACTGTCCTTTGGTCAGACCGTATATTTTGTTGTTGAGCAGCAGAATGTTGATGTCGACATTGCGGCGCAGGCAGTGGATGAAATGATTGCCGCCGATGGCGAGTCCGTCGCCGTCGCCGCTCACTTGCCATACGGTCATGTCAGGATTGGCAACCTTAAATCCTGTCGCTATGGCTGCCGCGCGGCCGTGGATTGTGTGGAATCCGTACGTGTTGCAGTAATATGGCAGGCGCGAAGAGCATCCAATGCCGGAAATGACAGCTGTGCGGTGGGGTGGTACGCCTATTGTAGCCATTGCCTTGTGCAGGCAGTTGAGCACTGCGTGGTCGCCGCATCCGGGACACCAGCGTACGTTTTGATCACTTTTATAGTTGGCCGGGGAGTATGTGGATGGAGTCTGTTCCATATCTGTTGATCTATGATCAGTTGTTGGAGTTGAGAATGTTGTTGACGTGATCTACTATTTCGCTTACCAGGAAAGGCTGGCCCTGAATTTTGTTGATGCGGCTGATATTCACCTCGGGGAACTGCATCTGCAGATAGTCGGCGAGCATGCCGGTGTTGAGTTCGGCCACGATCACACGTTTGTAGTGCCGGAGTATTTCACCGAGATTGGAGGGCAGGGGGTTGATGTAGCGTAACTGTGTGAACGCTATCGGGGTGCCTAAGGCATTTAGCTGGGCTGCCGCAATGCGTAGGTGGCCGTATGTTCCGCCCCAACCAAGAAGCAGAGTATCGGCTTCGGCTGATTCATAGCATACTTTCTGGAGAGGTATGTCGGCTGATATTCGGGCGATTTTTTCCCGGCGGAGTCTGACCATGCGCTCATGGTTGAACGGATCTGTGGATATGGCTCCTGTGTTGGCGTCTTTTTCAAGACCTCCGAGACGGTGGGTCGCGCCTTCCGTGCCGGGAATGGCCCAGTATCTCACCAGAGTCTCTTCGTTTCGCTCGTATGGATGCCAGTTGCCATCGGCTTTTTCTGCCGGCAGAACCGGGGCCTTGATGTCGGGATAGTCGGATGCTTCGGGTACACGCCATGCGCTGGAGCCGTTGCCTATGAATGCGTCGCTTAGCAGGATCACCGGGGTCATGTGTTCGAGTGCTATGCGAGACGCTTCAAACGCCATGTCGAAACAGTCGGTCGGGGATACCGGAGCCACCACTGCGACCGGAGACTCGCCGTTGCGCCCGTAGAGAGCCTGCATCAGGTCGGTCTGTTCGGTTTTGGTAGGCAGTCCTGTCGATGGTCCGCCACGCATCACGTCGATCACCACAAGGGGCAGTTCGGCTATGACGGCCAGGCCTATGCCTTCGCTTTTCAGCGCGAGTCCGGGGCCGGAGGTCGATGTCACAGCCAGATTTCCGGCAAAAGATGCGCCGATCGCCGAACATACGCCTGCGATTTCGTCTTCCATCTGCACGGCTTTTACTCCAAGGTCTTTGCGCTTGGCAAGTTCATGGAGTATGTCGGTGGCCGGGGTTATCGGATAAGATCCGAGAAACAGCGGACGGCCTGATTTTTCGGATGCCATGATAAGGCCCCATGCTGTGGCGGTGTTGCCGTTGATGTCCGTATATACGCCCGATGTGATAGTATCGTTCTCTATGCGGTATGTCGATACTGACGCGTGGATGTTGTGTCCGTAGTCGTAGCCCGCGCGGAGTACTCTGGCGTTTGCTTCGTAGACGGCCGGTTTTTTCGCAAATTTGTTGCGGAGCATGCGCAGCGCGCTTTCGAGCGGGCGGTCAAACAGCCAGCAGACCAGACCGAGGGTGAATATATTGCGGCATTTCATCACCGACTTCAGGTCGAGTCCGCTTTCGGCCAGCGCTGCCTTGGTCATGGATGATACAGGCACTTCAAGAACCTGTGCGTCGTTGATGCCGAGTTCGGCAATGGGATTGTCGGATGTGAACAGTGCTTTTTTCAGGTCTGATTCCTTGCATGAATCAATGTCGAGAATAATGACTCCGCCATGTTTCAGAAAACGGTAATTTTGTTTCAGTGCGGCGGGATTCATGGCCACTAAAACGTCGCATTGGTCGCCTGGGGTATAAACCTCTTTGCCTATGCTCACCTGAAATCCGCTCACTCCGCTCAGGGAGCCTTGTGGTGCACGGATCTCGGCCGGATAATCGGGGAATGTTGACACCTGATTGCCAACACCTGCGGATACGTTGGTGAAGATGTTTCCTGCGAGCTGCATTCCGTCGCCGGAGTCGCCCGAAAAGCGAACTACTACTTTCTCAAGCGTTTTGACACTGGTTTGATCGGTCATAATTAGTCTTTAAGGTCAGATGGTTTTAAGTAAGGGTTTCTTCCTTGAAAAACGTCACAAAATTAGTAATTATTTATGATCTTGCAAATTATTATTTCGTGACTTTTAAAGGGCGTTTCGGAATGCCTGTAGGAGAAAAATTTGTAATTTTGCACATTATAAATTATGTGGATAATTCTGGCATTTGTATCGGCTGCGTTACTCGGTCTGTATGACGCATGCAAAAAATATTCGCTGCGCGGCAATGCGGTGATACCTGTATTGTTTCTCAACACGTTGTTCTGCAGTGTTATCTTTTTGCCGGCTATTGTGTTGTCGGCGGCGGGAATGCTGTCTGAAGGCGAGACTTTTTATGTGGAGCCGTGGTCGTGGCATGCCCATAGCTATATTCTGCTGAAGTCGGTTATAGTGTTGATCTCATGGATATTGGGATATTTTGCCATTAAGCATCTGCCGCTCACAATTGTGGGACCTGTCAATGCAACAAGGCCTGTAATGACCATTGTGGGCGCCTTGCTGATTTATGGAGAGAGTCTTAACGGCTGGCAATGGGCCGGCGTGGCTTTTGCCGTGGTGTCGTTCTATCTGTTGAGTCGCAGCGGCCGCAAGGAGGGCATACGGTTTGCTCATAACCGCTGGATATATTTTCTTGTAGGTGCGGCTGTGCTTGGCGCGGTGAGCGGTCTTTACGATAAGTTTCTGATGGCTTCTACGGATTCAGGTGGTGCAGGGTTGGGCCGGATGTCCGTGCAAGGCTGGTATAATATCTATCAATGTGTCATGATGGGCATTGTGTTGTGGACGGTATGGTGGCCGCGGCGGTTACATGGCCACCGGTTTGTCTGGCGGTGGCCCATAATTCTGATCAGTGTGTTTCTGACCTGTGCGGATTTTGCCTATTTTTATGCGCTGACATTTCCGGATTCCATGATTTCCGTAGTGTCGATGGTGCGCAGGGGGAGTGTGGTGGTCTCATTTATGTGCGGGGCGCTGTTTTTCGGAGAGAAAAATTTGCGCGGCAAGGCTGTTGATCTCGCTCTGGTACTTGCCGGAATGGTCTGCCTATGGATCGGATCAGCTCAGTAACGTTTTATTTTACCGTTTTCCAGAGCTTGCTGATATAATTCCTGACGTAGTCTGCGGTCAAGCGACAGTTTGTGGCGCGCTGTAAGCCTGTCGCGTATGATAGGTTCTGCAACATCGCGCGGCATTTCAGTGCCTTCTGTAAGTGTTTCAGTGATATGAAGCAGATATGTGAAGTCTCCGTCGCTTACTTCGATATGCTCTCCTGTTTTCGGAGTTCTGCCTGAGAAATTATGTGGCACACGAGATTCGATCTGTTCCCATTTCACCCAGTTGTCGCGGAAATATTCATACAGGATGTCATCGTCTTTTATATTTGCTTTTTCAAGCAGTTCGATGTCAGTGTCCTTGTCTGAACGATACCATTTTCTCACATTCTCGAGCAGGGGAGATGAGGTGGGTATTTTTACCAGTATGCCACGCACCATGGGGGTTTCGACACGCATTTCGGCATGATGCCTGTCATAATATGCCGCTATGGTGTCTTCAGGCAGTTCGGGGGTGCCATCCTGCGCTGTTTTCAGACGCTGATATTCCCACATTATCAGTTGCCTGCGATAGTCGTCGGTCATACGGTCGATACCGCGGGTGTCGGGGATGTTTTTTTCAGCGATTTCGGTTATCAGCATATCCGAGATCCATGAGTTGATATAGGACTCGGCAAATGTGGCGCTGTCGGTAGCCGACAGGCCTGCCGGTATGGCTTTCCGCAGATCCGAGAGTGTAAGGGTGGCATTGCCGACGGCCACTATGGCGTCGGCAGGAACCTCCTTAATGCAGCTCGCAGCCGCGGCTGCTATCGTAAGAGCGATAACTGCCTTGGCTGCGGGCCTGTTGTGGATTTGAAATGTCATTGAAGCGGCTTGACTTTTTTCAGAATTTTTTTGTTGATTTTCACCGGATAACGTTTGCGGAGTTCTTCAACCCATTTTTTCTCGAGTTCGCTCTGATAGTCCGCCGTCACTGCGCCGCGTGCATCGGCGGCTTCTTCGGGCTGGTCGATCACGCGTCCCTGATATGTTGTAAAATATTTCCAACGGCGTTCGCCGGAAAGATCAGGAAGTTCCGCTCCGAAGCCGGCGTAATCCACCACATTGTTTTTGCCTTTAGGCAGCAGTACGCGCTCGATCTTGATGTTGCGGGGAAATGCTCCGCGAAGTACCGGACCGATCGAGTCTGTTTCTATCGACGGATTGGCCGCGATGAATTTGTTGACTTCCTGGATCAGAGAATCCGATGTGGCGTATATCACATAGCCTTTGAAGCGGGGTTCGGACCAGTCGGTGTATTTGTCGCGGTGGGTCTTGAAGTATTCGTTGAGCGCTGCATAGTCATTGGCTGCGGCATTCCATACTTTTTGGTTGCTGACTTCGAAGAGCATCATGCCGTCGCGATATTCATTGACTATATTGCGGAGCTCAGGATGTTTCTTTTCCAGACGATGGTCCTCGTATGTCAGCACCACTTCATTAAGGCGTTCGTCAGCCATTGCGGACAGAGCAGTCGACGGGTCAGATCCGGGAGCAATGCGCGGGCGCGGATTCATGAAATCGGCAATTGTCACGGTGCTGTCGGCTACGGTGATGAGCGGGGTGGTGTCGTGGGCCAGGGATTCGATTGCGGAATCAAAGTCAGCGGCAGCGGCCACAGCCTGGTTTATCCGGTCAAGGCCGGACTGAAGCACTTTTGACGGATATGCTTTTTTCAGTTGGGCGATTTTTGTTTCAACGGCACGGTTGGAACGGCCGTCTTGTGCCATTTTTGCACGTATGCTGGCTTCCATCTGTTCGAAGGGTGCGATGCCGCGATGGCCCATGCGTTCTACAATGTGCCATCCGAACTGGGTGGTGAACGGTTTGGATATCTCTCCATCGGCCAGAGCAAAGCTGACAGCTTCGAATTCAGGTACCATGCGGTGTGTGCCGAACCAACCAAGATCGCCGCCCTGTGCTCCGCTCGGGCAGTCACTAAGGCGTTTTGCCACGTCGGCAAAGTCGGCTCCTGCCTGCAGGGCGCCATAGATTGAGTCGATGCGCTGCTTCACTGCGGCATTGGCTTCATCGGTGCGCTCGTTAGGGTAGGTAAGGAGAATGTGGCGGGCATGCACTTCTCCGGGATTGGGGCGTCTGTTTCTGACTTTGGCCAGATGATGTCCGTAGCGTGTGGTGATCACATCGGAAATCTCACCGACGGGAGTATTGTACACGCCTTCTTCCCATTCGTATGGAAATTGTCCGGCGCTGATCCATCCGTAGTAGCCGTTATTGCTGCGTATGGACGGGTCGGTGGAATATTTTTGTGCTGTCGCCGTGAAGTCAGCGCCATTGACAAGCGCCTGACGCAGACTGTCGATAAGCGCTTTTTTCTCCAGCGGCACCATCAGATGATCCACTTCCACCGATTCCTTCATGTGGTCGTATGCTTCTTTTACGAGCTGTTTTTCCGTCAGCGAGTCGCGTAGATACGGAGCCACAAGTTCCGCTCTGTAGCCGTTAAACTCCTGCTGGAATGCCTGAATAGTGTCTACTCTCTGGCGGCGGGCTTCAGCTACTTTGAGTTTATATATGGTGAACATGTCCAGATATTCGTCCAGCGACTGGCGGTCTATCTGTTGTCCGTGATTTTTGTGATACAGGTATTCGAATTCGCTGAGAGTGACAGGAACACCGTCAACGGTCATCAGAACCGGATCTTTGGGTGCTTTAGCCGATAGCGGTAACAGTGTTGCCGCAGCCAAAGCAGATAAGAGCAAGTGTTTCATCTATATCGTATTGACTTATGGTTTATAGGTTACAGTCTTTTATTGGTGCGATGCGCTGTAATTGGGCGCTTCGGATGTTATGGCCACGTCGTGCGGATGGCTTTCTGCCACGCCTGCGTTGGTGATGCGGGTGAATTTGGCCGAGTGCAGCGCTTCTATGTCTTTGGCTCCGCAGTAGCCCATGCCAGACCGTAGGCCGCCAAGCATCTGATATACGACTTCGAAAAGTGAACCTTTGTAGGGCACACGTGCAGCAATGCCTTCCGGCACCAGTTTTTTCGCGTCGGTTTCATTGCCTTGGAAATAGCGGTCCTTAGAGCCTTTTTCCATGGCTTCGAGCGAACCCATGCCGCGGTATGACTTATATTTTCTGCCGTTGTATATGATGGTGTCGCCGGGAGTTTCGTCCACGCCGGCGAGCATGCCGCCGAGCATCACGGAATTAGCGCCTGCAGCGATCGCCTTTACAATGTCGCCAGAATAGCGTATGCCGCCGTCGGCTATCAGAGGAACTCCGGTTCCGGCAAGAGCCTTGGCCACGTCATAGACGGCCGAGAGTTGCGGCACACCGACGCCGGCTATCACGCGAGTGGTGCAGATGGAGCCGGGACCTATGCCTACCTTTACGCCGTCGGCACCGTTCTCAACCAAGAACTTAGCGGCGTCGCCGGTGGCTATATTGCCGACCACTACGTCAATATGCGGATATTTTTCTTTGATTGCGCGAAGCACCCCGATCACACCACAGCTATGGCCGTGGGCGGTGTCGATCACTATGGCGTCTACACCTGCTTCTACAAGCGCGTCAACACGCTGGATGCTGTCGGGAGTCACACCGACTCCGGCTGCCACACGCAGACGTCCGAGACTGTCCTTGCATGCCATCGGTTTGTCCTTTGCCTTTGTTATATCCTTGTATGTAACCAGACCGATGAGATGGCCTTCGCCGTCAACCACGGGTAATTTCTCGATTTTGTGTTGTTGAAGTATCTGTGCCGCTTCATCAAGATCGGTAGTCTGTGAGGTGGTGATGATGTTTTCTTTGGTCATCACTTCGTCTACCATGCGGTCAAGATCGCGTTCAAAACGGAGGTCTCTGTTGGTTACTATGCCCACCAGTTTGCGGTTGTCGTCAACTACAGGAATTCCGCCGATATGATATTCTTCCATGATTTTCAAGGCGTCGCCTACCGTGGATCCGCGTTTGATAGTCACAGGATCATATATCATGCCGTTTTCAGCACGCTTCACCGCATGGACCTGACGGGCCTGTTCGGCTATCGACATATTCTTGTGTATTACTCCGATGCCACCTTCTCGGGCTATTGCTATGGCCAGCGGTGCTTCTGTGACCGTGTCCATGGCGGCTGAAATCAGGGGAACATTAAGAACTATGTTTCTGGAAAAACGTGTGGTCAGGTTAACTTCCCGGGGAAGTACTTCGGAATAAGCCGGAATCAACAGGACATCATCGAATGTCAGACCGTCCATCTTCACTCTATCTGCAATAAACGACATAGGAGGATTATGTTTTGGGTTGTAAAATTGCACGCAAAGATAGAGAAAATCTACGAAATTACAGCATGGTTTTGTAAAATAAATATAAGGAGTTGGCAATTTGAAACCAGACCCGCAGGTTCAACTGGCAAGTGCAAAATTAGCTATTTGTCGATGCAGAAGTGGCTAATTTATTGATATACAGATGGATATAATTCGAATCCGTACAAGTGACGTGCATTTTCTACGTTTGTAAGTAGTTAATCATCTGCTACTTAAATCATTACAAGCCGCATTTGCCAAACCGACAACAGTAGCTCAAAGCAAAGATAGCGATAGTCTCCCGATTATCAAAGCAATATCCAAATTTTAACATTCATAGTCTTGCTCCGCGCCGTACAAAACCGGCGAAAAAGTGGTTAGATTTTGATTATAATCAACCGTCAAAATTTGAACAGAAATATATATTGGATATTGTTTAGTGTTCAGATTTTGGCTTTTCCCTAATATGAAAAGTCACTTGGAACAATTAGAATGCCCCATACACTTATATGTCCGAAAAAAATATTTTATAAAAATATACGGCTAATTCAAATAAATGCCGTAACTTTGTCAGGGCTGGCGCATGAGATTTAACTCAAATTCAGTCAAAAATTCACCTGATT
>ERZ778513.1356-NODE-1356-length-14926-cov-4.643265_pt1 | contig 14926 bp, 10 predicted proteins | sample MGYA00510345_ERZ778513 | MGnify/ENA primary metagenome ERZ778513 (study PRJEB29527, sample SAMN07138966) | mouse gut metagenome | material: feces | host: mouse | place: China:Nanjing | collected 2016-01-25 ... | reverse complement strand
GCAGGTATACACTTTATTTTATCTTAAATGAAAAAGCCGTGTATTATTCTTGTTTTATCGCATCATGAGGCACTGCATGAGCCGGCTCTTGGAGTCCGTCATGGTTCTTGCTCGGCTTCATCTTGAGCTTTACCATGTCAAATCCCTGACCGTAGACTCCGTTGACATTGGCCTGGGTGATGAATGCGTCCTTGTCGATCGACTTGACTATGCGGAATATGGTGACCGATTCAATCTTGCGACACATGACGATGAGCATCTTAACCTCATGCTTGGTGTACCAGCCCATTCCCGAGAGCACGGTGCAGCCTCGACGGGCCTCATTATTGATTGCAGTGGCTATTTCCTCCCAATAACGCGATATGATGGTGAACTGTACAGCCTGACGGTTGGTGTTTATCACCTGGTCGGTCATGAACGATGCAAGGAACGTAACTACAAGACCGTAGACCACCTTGTCGATCTGATAGAAAAGGAAGAAGCTCGACGATATGATCAAGAAATCGCAATATATCATCATGCGGCCTATCGACACGTTGCTGCGCTTCGACACCATCGCGGCCACGATGTCGGTGCCGCCCGTACTGCCGTTATGGGTAAATGCCAGACCGATGCCCACTCCGCAAAGGACACCGCCTATGATGATGTTCATAAACGTTTGCTGGGCTATGAGCGGCTCGGGGAAAAGCGGCTGCATTATACCTATAAGGAGGTTCAGCACCGTGGCGCCGAACACTGTGCGCACCACAAACTGACGCCCCACAATCCTGTAGGCGATTGCAAGCAACAACAGGTTGCAGGCATAGGAGGTGATGGCCACAGGGATATCGGTTAGGAAATATACGAGTGAACCCACTCCGACAAGACCGCCGATAACTACCTTTTCGGGGAGAACAAAAGCAGTGAAACCGAATGCATAGATGCACAAACCCAAGACTATAAACACATAGTCCTTGGACGACAACCAGATGTTGCGTGATAACTTTGGCATAGAGATACAGATTAACTGTTGATTAAAATTCCCAATTTTGAAGTGCAAAATTAACCCAACAATTTAAACTTTACAAACATTTCTCCACAATAATTCAGTATCGGCTCAGCCCTCCCGGCAACCGTCGGTCACGCACGACAAAAAAAGGAATCGCCGGATTCCCGATACACAGGAAACCCGGCGACGATATTCCGCTTATTATTTCAGTGGGCTGTAGATATATCAATAACCGAATATATCATCGGTTGTCAGCACAACCACCTTGCCCAGCTTTCCAAGAGCGTCAAGATCGATGTCGTCGATATTGGCAAGGATGCAGTAATTATAGGTGCGTCCTGCGATATCCGACTTCTGGTAATCGGTGAGATTCTCAAGCGTGAGTGAGGGAAGAGCCTCAAATATGCGGCGACGCACATCGGTTGTTTCGCCAAGGTCCTGAGCGTTTATGTAGGACCATGCCACCATGTCCTTGATTTCGCGTTCGGTGCGCAGGCGGGCGTCAAGACCCTCCTTGGCAAGCGAGAATGCGGGCGCACTCTGCGGCATATTGTTGATAATCTCGTCAAATGCATTTATAGCGTCGAAGAGCTTGTCGTTCTGCGTGCCTATAGAGGTTATATAAACGTAAGGCTGGTCGAGATAAGAGGGCGACGACATGTAAGCGCCTGCCGAGTAAGCAAGACTGCGGCTCTCGCGCATCTCCTGGAACACTATCGAGTTCATGCTGCCTCCGAAATACTCGTTGTAGAGGGTCACCACAGGCTCAATCGACGGATTATACTTCTCGCCGTTGTTGGAGTACTGCATCATCTTCAGCTGCTTGGAGTCGTAAGGAGCCACATAGATTACCGGCTCGGTTGTTTCTCTCATCTTAAGACGGGGAACATTGGGAATATCCTTCAATGCGGCCGGAGTCTTGTGTTCGCGGTCTACGAGCGATGTAAGTTCGGTTTCGCTGTAGGGGCCGTAGTAGATTATGCGGTGCTTGTAGGAATTGAGGTCGCGTATAGCCTCGGTGAGCTTGGCAGGGTCGAGGTTGCGGAGTTCATCGTTGGTAAGATTGAGCTTCTTGGCGGCATCACCATAAATCATGTAGGACTGCAAAGCACGTTGGTTGGCGCTTTCGCTGCTCTTGTTGTTATCGCGTGACTTCAACAGGCGGTTCACGAGTCCGTTATATGCCTCCTTATCGACAACAGCCTCGTTCATCAGCTTCTCGACAAGAGCCACGGCCTGAGGCATGTTCTCGCTAAGTCCGTTGATGCGCACATAGAGGCGGTCGGTGCCGGGACTGATAAAGAACGTGCATCCGAGTCGGTAAAGCTCATTCTTTATCTGTTCGGCGGTCATGTCCTTGGTGCCGAGCAGGTCGAGATACTGAGCGGCAGTGCCTAACAGTCGGTTATGACGGTTACCCATGTCAAACACATAGGTGAGCTCAAACAATCCGTTGGTTTCATTCTTCTTGTAAAGCACCGGGATGTTGCTCTTCTTTGTATTGAAGATAGTGAGATCCTTGTTGTAGTCAAGGAACACGGGCTCGATGGGCTTCACATTGCTCGACTGGATTTCCTTGAGGAAGTCGCTCGACATCTCACGGTTCATCACGATGGGAGTGAGTGCGGGCTTCGACATCTTAAGCTCGGTGGTGTCCTTGCCCTGAAGCTTGTAGACGATGGCATAGTTGTTGTCGCCGAGATACTTGTTGGCAAAGTCCACGATATCCTTCTTGGTAAGCTTTGACTGACGGTCGATCGATGCTACATCGTCGGCCCAGTCCGTACCGTTGACAAATGAGTCGAGGAACATGCTCACACGATTTTCATTGCTCTCGATGCTGCTCTGTACATTGCGCTTGTAGTTGTTGATCGTAGCTTCGATAAGGCTCTCGTCAAATTCGCCCTTGCGCAGCTTGTCGATTTCGGCGAGGAGCAGGTCGCGCACCTCGTCAAGTGTCTGTCCCTCCTTGGGAGCGCCGATGAGCATGAATGCGGTGCGGTCGGCCATGTTGTACATTCCCGCACCGGCGGCTAGTGCCTTGTGCTGCTGGTTTATGTCAATGTCGATCAAGCCGGCATCACCCTGATTACTCAGGATGGAGCTGAGAATGTCGAGCACCTCAACCTCACGGCTTCCTGAACCGGGGAAAGGCCATCCGATAAACAGCATTTCCGATTCGTTGCCCATGACCTCGGCCTTTATGGGAGCCTTTATGGGAGCCTCCTCCTTGAACTTCAACACAGGCAGATTGGGATTGGGCTTCAGGTTGCCGAAGTACTTGGTGATGATGTCGATCATGTTGTCGGGATCAAAATCACCGCTCACGCATATTGCCATATTGTTGGGCACATACCACTGCGAGTGATAGTTCTTGACATTGGTGATCGACGGATTTTTAAGATGCTCCTGTGTGCCGAGCACTGTCTGAGTTCCATAGGGATGGTTGGGAAACAGCAGCGCGAGCATCTTCTCGTAAGCCTTGCGCGAGTCACTGGTAAGGGAGCGGTTCTTCTCCTCATAGATTGTTTCAAGCTCGGTGTGGAATCCGCGCAGCACCGGATGCTCGAAGCGGTCGGCCTGGATACGCGCCCAGTTCTCGATTTGATTCGAGGGAATGTCCTCGGTGTAACAGGTGACATCGTAGGAGGTGAATGCGTTGGTTCCCGATGCACCGATGGCAGCCATAAGCTTGTCATATTCATTGGGAATAGCGATCTTGGACGCCTCATAGCTCACGCTGTCGATGCGGTGATAGAGTGCGGCACGTTCGGCCTCGTCGGTAGTCTTGCGGTAAACCTCAAAGAGTCGCTCTATCTCATCGAGAAGAGGCTTCTCGGCCTTGTAATCCGATGTTCCGAAATTCTGAGTACCCTTAAACATCAGATGCTCGAAATAGTGGGCAAGTCCGGTGGTTTCGGCGGGGTCGTTCTTTCCACCCACGCGCACTGCTATATACGTCTGTATACGCGGCTGATCCTTGTTTACGGTCATGTAGACCTTAAGACCGTTGGGAAGTGTGTAGAGTTTGGCTTTCAGCGGGTCGTTGGGTACGGTTCTGTACTCATACTTCGCTGCATGGATTGAAAACGCCGTCATCGACAGCATTACAATCGCGAGAATGTAATTGATGATTGATTTCATAATAATGATTATGATTTGTGATAACTTTTTGCAAAAATAACTCTAATTGCTCAATTGTCAATCTTTCAGCTGAGGAAAATCAATTTATATGTCAAATTTCTACACATTATCCATGTTATCCGTATTGTTTGTCTATTTGTATATTTATTGTCTTGTGATATTGTATTATTCAATCTTATTAAGTAATTTTACACTATCAATTATTAAATTATACTTCCAATATTATGACTAAAACCATTTCCCGTCTATTTGCAGCGCTTCTGCTTATAGGAATATCAGTATCATCGCAGGCTCAGACCCTCATCGACTACGGTGTACCCGCCAAGTTGTTTCAGGTAGGTGTGAGAGCGGGCTTCAACACCTCCAACCTCACCACCAACTATGATGACGCATTTCAGGACATCAAGTGGAACCACAACCAATGGAAAGGCGGTTTCTCGGCCGGAATGGTTGTCGACATAAATCTGCGAAACTTTTTCACAATACAACCGGGAATATTCTTGGACACCCGCAAAAGCACCTATCACTATCTTGTCAATTCCGACAATGTGCTGAAAGCTATCGACGGCCAGCTTACCGGCAATTACATCAGAATACCCATCCTCGCATCACTGCGACTGGGTGTGGCCGAGCTCGCTCAGGTACAGATCGACTTCGGTCCCTACTTCGCGTGGGGATTCGGCGGAGCCAACAAATACACCGTCTACGGCACATCCGACACCGAGCCTACAGCTCCGCAGGTAATAGGTCGCGACTTCAAGAGCGACTGCTTCGGCGACAAAGGAATGGTGCAGACCTACGACTGGGGACTGAAGATGGGACTCGGTGTTCTCGTCATGCAGCACTACTACATCGGTGCGCACTACCACTTCAGCTGCCGCAACGTTTTGCGCGAGCTGCCTCAAACCGAGAAACACCCCGACGGTCACAACAAAGCATGGACATTCACCCTCGGCTACAACTTCTAAACAACTGTTTAGTTGCATGTTATTTGTTTATCCACGAAAAAGCCCTTCTCTCCGAAGGGCTTTTTCTTTAATTTACAAGTCCCGAACTCTCGCCCGGTCTATAGTGAGATTACACTGTAATTATCGATTCGCCAAAGAATGCAGAGAGCATGGCAATGGTTGAGATGGTAAAGTTGTGTTCACCGCTGAGCCAACGCGTAACTTCGTTGGGGTAGTCGCAGTCAACTCAATACGCGTGCAGCGAGGGCAGGAGGTTGACGCCGAAGTAGGTCATTATCACGGTCAGGAATGCCAGAATCAGGTAGATGTGGAAGTTGCGCGGATTGCGCAACTTAGCAATCGAAGTGTGAAGCGGCACCGCATAGACCAAGAATGTAATCAATGCCCATGTTTCCTTCGGGTCCCATCCCCAATATCGCCCCCATGACACATTGGCCCACACGGCACCGGCGAATATTCCGATGCCGAGCAGCACCACTCCCGGATAGAGCAGCACCGTACTCATCGCCATCAGCCGCTCATGCTCACGCTTCATCGTGAGAGCCACAATGCCGTTGAGCATCGTGAACGAAAGCAGCGCATAGGCTATCATCACCAATGTCACGTGCAGGCTCAGCCAAGGCGACGACAGCACCGGCAACAGCGGCGTTATCGTCGGATTCGACTCGCCGAGCCACGCCACAAGTCCGGCAAAACCGGCAAGCAGCATGCCCGACGGCAATGCAAACTCATTTCGCCGGTAAATAACACAGGTCAGCACAAGAACTGCCAACGACAGGAACTGCATGGTTTCGTAACCGTCGGCAAGCGGAATCGAGCCCGACACATACCATCGCATGGCATAATTCAACGCCTGAAGCGACAACGAAACATAGAGTGCCGCGACAAGCAGCCTGCGACAACGCCACTTCATGGCAAATGCTAAAAAAGCAATCACGGCCATCGACAGCGTGAACATGAAGAAAATCCGTTCAAGCGGCAATCGGTTATACGCAATCTCCACCGCGACCTTGGCCCGTGACAACGGAGCCACATCATCGCCACGCGGCACTATCAGCTCATCGGAGGTTAGCATCAGCACCAGTCCCACCTTTTCGTCCACTTCAAGTATGTCACGGTCAAGTCCGCGGTCGGTACCTTTATACATCGCCTCCAGCCTGTAGCGACCATCGTTGTCAAAGAGGTCGGTCATTCGCGCCATGCCTCCCTCGATGCCGAGCCTGCTACACAATTCGTCGCTCTTTATCGATATTATGGGCTGGTGTTGCCACTCTTCGGGATACAACATCCATGAAGCTACGACCTGCTCGGCCGACAGCCCCCTGTAGGATGCGCTGCCCGACAACTTCGTCACGAAGTCACGCGCAAGAGTGTTAAACGGGGCCACCCTGCCGTTGTAGATGACTTGCCGTGACGCAAGCGAATCGCCCTGCTCGCGGGTAATTCCCTTTATCGAGGAGGCATCGGCCGCATTGCCGCACAACAACAGCATCGCGACAACGCTCAATCCGCGCAACAATGTCATGAACCGCCCCTTATGCCACAACATCAGCATCAAGCCGCCCACGGCCAGCAACAGGTATCCGGCATAGCTTATGCCCGTGCCCCACGGATCGTGGTTCACAGTAAGCAGTGTGCCGCCCCGTCCATCGTAGGACGACTGGTAGAAACGATAACCGTCACGTTCAAGTATATTGTTCATCGATATGCGGCAAGGCTCGCCGTCGACACGGATGAAGCTGACATAATCCTTCGGAGCCACGCCGCCGGGATAATATTCCACATGGAAGCTGTCGAGCCGCAATGTCACAGACAGCTGCGACACTCCTCCCGATTCAAGATTAAACGACGACACCTCATCGCCCGGCGACATTGTCACGTAACCCTTCTCGCCTGAAACGTAGGTCACCAGCCCGCCCGCAAGCATCAGCACAAACGACGAGTGCAACAGGAACGACGGCAACCGGTGCCACATGCCGGTCATCACCATGCCCGCGACGAGCGTAACGCCCCATAATGCAAGCAACGTGACAAACCACACCGACGAGTAGACCGACGGCGACATGAATGTGGTTACGGCCAACACAGCCGTCGTAACGATGTAGACCGTTATTGCGACACGCTTAAAAACGCGCATAACTCTCATTGTGACATGGCTTGACTGCCATACACTCCATCTCGACAAGCCAGCCGGGACGGCACACCGGAGCAAGGACTATCACATGCGGAATGTCGGGGAAACGTTCACGGAACATTGAATTGACCACGGCATAGTCCGACAGGTCGCGAAGATAGACGATGATGTGGCCCACATTGTCCCACGAGCACCCGGCCTCGTCAAGAAGAGCGTGAACATTGTCCCACATTCTCATTGTCTGAAGCCTTATGTCGCCCGGATACATGATTTTGCCCTCATTGTTGATGCTGGCCGTACCCGAAATGAGCACATGGCGGCGGTCGCCGTAGTCGATGTAGGCGCCACGTTCAAACGACACACCGTATTCATAGGTGGGATTGAGGTAGTCGGGAGCGTATAGATAGCCGTGCTGACCGTCACGCAACCCGTCGACGGCATAAGTGTCCATCGTCACCGCCACACGTGGGTCGGCATGTCGTCCGCATATTCCGGTACTTGCTATGAAGTGTGTGTCACGGGTTAGCCCGTTGGTCGCAAACACTTCATTGCGCCCCTTCACGACACCCGAATAGTTCACATCGACATTCTGGACAAAAAACCACGTGCGCATGCAGTTGCGGGCCAGTGTGCAGCCTTCGTCCTCAAGCCTCAGTGCGTAATCGCACAGCAATGCGCGTGTGGCCACCTCCGACTGAAGGTCGGGCGCACAGGCGTTTCCCTGCCAGAAGTGACGGTAATCACCGTGCGTCACCTCAAAAAGTCCGTTATACAGGTTTCTCACCGTCACATCATCCTGGAAGTACACCCAAAGTGCAATCTTTGTCCCGTCGAGGGGCGACTGCTCGATTACCGAAACGGCACATTCGCTCTCGACAGGTATCTCACCCGCCTGATTGGCGGCATCGCTCAGGAAGTAACGCTTGAACACCGGACGCACATCACAGCCGAGCGTAGCCGACAGCTCGGCGCATGCCTGAAGCACGCCGTCAAGCTGCTCGCTGAAAGTTGTGCCCGGAATCAGGCATCGTAACATGGCGTGATACTCGGCAACGCCCTCCGCAGGCTTGAATGCGGCAAGCGTCACATCAATGCTTCCGCTGCCGAGTGTGACATGACTATACTCCATTGCGTTGTTATTGTCTATTGTAACGTGACTGTATTTTGTTATGTTATTCTGCTCCATTGTTAATCCAGTTTTTAATGAATTCGACCGATGTTACATCGAGCAAAGCCGAGTGATCGAAGCTCCATCCGCGAGTCATGTCGGTTGACACAACCCCGTAGAGGATGCTTTCATCGGCATTGCCGGGTAATACACGCACGGCATCCCCGACAACAGTCGAAGGGATGTCGACAAGCGACTCGCGGCTGCGGTCGCCGGTGAGGTAGAGCCCGGCCGCTGCATAGTTGCTGCCACCGTGACACTGTACACACGAGGCGTCAAACACCCCGGCCTGCAATGCGCTGTAGACACTGACATCCATGCGTCCTACCGGCAATCTCACCGTGTCATCACCCGAGATTGTCGACACCGAGGCAAATGTCACCACCCGGCGGCGAAGACGATTGATGACACACAGTTCAAGCGATGTAACGCTCTCCCCTATGCCCGACATAACCACCGTTACAGCGGCTCCGTCGACCGACTGAGGCACCGATTTTGCGATAACGGCGTAATCGCTGTCGTCAAACCCGGCCACGACAAGGCTGTAGCCTCCCGCGTTCCACCGGCCGGTTCCCGAAAGCTCTCCGGTAAGCTTAAGCACGAGTCCGTTTTCGGGCTTCAGCTCGGCGCTGCCGTAAACCGGTCCGTCATCACATGATGCCAAAAACATCAAAAATCCGACTACAGTTACAAAAATAGTAAAAATAGCTCGATTCATCATCAGAATGTATATTGAATCATCACTGTACCTGAGTGCATGGCCAGTCCCAGGTTGTCATTGTCACGGTCGAGCTGGCTGTCATGACCCACACGACCCATGTACTGATACATGGCCTGCAGCTTCAGATTGCACCCCTTGAAAAAGTAATTTATCCCCGCCGCAGGCATGTTCAGCAAGCCCCCGCGGTCGAGTCCGTTACGGTCCATGAGGTCGTAACGCAACGCACCCTGCAGCCTGTCGGTGATGAAGTAACCTCCTTGGATGTAACCTCCCGTGTAGCTGTAGGAGTCATGAATCTTCTGTCGCTTGGTGAATCCCACACGCATGTAGTAAAGTTCGGCACCGATATACATTCGCCCTTTAAGCCAGGCAAACTCGGCTCCTGCACGAAAATCGTTGGTGCTTTCGTTTTCACTCTCGACATTGAGCGACGCCGACACGCCTATGAGCATCCTGTCGAGATTGAGCTGACGCGGATTGCCCTGTGTCGCAGGCATCACGCCTTTGGGCTGAAATGTGAAGCGGCAGGCATAGAGCAGCGACGGTATGTGCCAGTCGTCGCTGAATGTCTTGGTGGCGCCGTTGACGGCCGCCCCCGTGCCGTTGAATATTCCGGCTTGATAGCCCCATCGGTCGCGTATCATGCCGTGAACCTCGACTCCGAGATCAAATCCCGTACCTATCTTAGGAGCTACCGCGTTCAGCGAATGTGGCATTATGACCGGTGTAGTGAGCGATGACGGCAGCGAAGGCATCAGCGTTTCGCCCAGGGTCGTGAGAATCGCATGTGAAAAGGGGGTCTTGAATTTACCCACACGCACCGCCACCTCATCGCGAAGCTTCACATCGGCCCATGCCTGTTGAAGCAGGTTGCCCCCGCTTGCCGCTGCATTTATCGACAGGTTGTAGGTGACTATCCCGAAAGCCTTGCCGGTAAATCCGAGTACGGCATAGGGTATTGCAAATCCGCTGTTGGCCACATTGTCCTGATTGTAGGCGGCATCAAGCCCCTCGTCGTCATAATAGTTGTAATTGGCCGAGGTCTGCACAAGCAGATAGGGCTTGAACACAAAGTCGCCGCTGTTGCTGCTCCATGTAAAGCCGTCGCGACCAGCAAGTGACACGACCCCGTTTTCAGTATCGGCGTCATATTGCGCCGATGCCGTCGCGTGCAGCATCAGCATAATCGACATTATCGCAAAAATCTTTTTCATATACTTGCATTTTAATTGATTGTCAGTTACATCTAAAGCGATTCCAGAAACTTCACAAGCGCGTCGCGCCGCTCTTTAGTCATCGCCTTGAAAAGATTACGTGACGCTTCGCCTTCACCGCCGTGCCACATTATTGCCTCGACGAAGTTGCGCGCACGGCCGTCGTGCAGGAAGCAGGTGTGACCGTTCACCTTCTCCTGAAGCCCGATTCCCCACAACGGGGTTGTGCGCCACTCATTGCCACGGGCAAGGCCCGACACATAGTTGTCATTAAGTCCCACTCCCATTATCTCCGAACCCATGTCGTGAAGCAGGAAGTCGGAATAGGGATGTATCGTCTGGTTGCCGAGCCACGGCAGCTGTGTTCCGTTGAGCAGCACCGACCCGCGCGGCCTCGTGTGCAGCGTAGTCACGTGACACAAATGACACTTGGCCTCATAGAACATGCGCTCCCCCATCTTCACCTCGGGATCATTGACATTGCGCCTGGCCGGCACTCCGAGCGACTGCATGTAGAGGTCGACATTCTCCATATCCTCGGTCGACACGTCAAGTTTGTCATAGAGTAGCCCCATCATCGACCCTTGGTTAATCTGAATCTGCCCTTCACATATCTCTTCAGGGTATCGGCTGTTGGTGACACCCATGTCGCTTGAAAATCCAAGTTCCACCGTGAGATCGGCGTGCTGGGCCTTATTGCCCGACACGCCCAACGACAACACCCCTCGCTCGGTCACGTAGTTGCATCGGCCGCTTATGCCGTATTCGGGATAGTTGCTGCGCGAGGCAAGCGCCTCTATCTCGACGGGATCGAGCGACATAATCTGTCCCATCCCCACGTGACGCAGTGGAATGCGCACCGTGCAAAACAGGTCGTCAGGGTCTATCTCGTCGGCATACCAGTCGGTAATCGTGTAGGAGGGACAGGCGAGTTCATAGGTTTCACCGTCGGGAAAACTTCCCGATTCGTAACGCCACTCAACCTTCAGCTTGCCCTCGGCACTGACTCCGTATATTGCCTGATCGTGAATCACGCGCCCGTAATCCTTGAAAAACGCTCCGTTTTTGCGCGTGACATAGACGAGCATCGCCGAGAATCCGTAAGGGCCCGAACCGCCGTCGCTCCACAGTGCCGGCTTGGTGCGTCCGGCATTGCCATGGCAGCTTCCGCACGAATATCCGGCATAGACAGGGCCAAGGCCGCCTCCGTAGTCGTTGCTGCTCGTGCGCATGTCGTCGTAGAGCCTGTCGCCTCGCGTGAAGCGGCTCGCCAATGCTCCGGTCACCCACTCGGCCTCGCTGTCGTAGGCTTTTGACGAGTTCATGAATATGGTAGAGGTGCCCGCCGAGAGAGCATAGCCTTCGGGAACCTCGATGTCGAGCACATCGAGCCCCTCGTCGTCACACGACATGACAGCCAGCGCAACGACGAGTGCCGATATACTCTTTATTATAAACAGTCGGTTCATATCAGGTGTCACTCCTTGATTCGGCGCGGTTGTCCGTCCTTGAAGAGCAGAAACTCAAGAGTGTGAAATCCGCGCAGGTTCTGAGCTGCCTCTATCACATCGTCACTGTCGCCGTTGCTCCAGTCAAGGTCGTCGAAGCTGCCGGTGTTCAGGTTCTGCACTATTGCATTCTGGTCGAGAGGCCAGCTGTCCATGTTGGGGTCAAGGCCGAGTTGGTCCACGGGGCCGAATAGGAAGGCCTCGCTCTTCTCCCACGGCTCACGCGCTTCAAGCCATGCATCGCAAGCCGATTCAAATGCGGCATCCGAAGGATTACGGGCAAGTCGATTCACTGCGTCGCGCAATGCATTGTTACATGACACAAGGTTACGGTAGGTAGGCACAACCACCTCGTCGACATAACTCTCCACGATTGCGTCGAGCATCTCGTCATTGCCCGACATGGAGTTAAGCGCACGCTTCAGGTCGTTGCTAAGTAACGCTTCGAGTGAGGCACATGACTCCATCGCGACATTGGCCTCAGAGCTGTTTATGTGATTGCGGAAGGGCTGAGGTATGGCCTGTATGTCGTCGGCCGCCTTTTGTATCGCGGCCTTCAAGCGTGCATCGAGGTCGGGATCGGCCTCGGCTATGAGCGCCGACATCGAGTGCGTGTTCACCGTTCCGTCAAGCGAGCCGTAGTAGGAGTTGCGTATTGAGCGGATATTGTTGGTGTAGTCGTCACGCGAGTGCCAGCTGTACCACGACTCCACGGCATATAACGCCTCCTCGGTGCGTCCGGCCATGTAGAGATTGTAAGGGTCGCCGATTTTAGCGGTACCCACCTCATTGGCTATGTCGGCACAACCGTCGACAATCTGCTCCAGGCAATTCAACGCGCTCTGATAGGCTCCTTTGGAGTGATTCTTGAATGTCGTCGCAAAAGGTTCGCCCCCATTATAGCTCACCGTCCATGCGTCGCAAAGGCTTTGAGCGTCATCGCAAAGCAGGAGGGCTACATTGATCATGTAGTTGTGCCAGCTCTTGGAGTTGGCCGAAGTGTAGTCTATATCCTTGGCATTGACTGTGTCATCGCCGGGATTGTCGGGCTGATTGTCGCTTCCGCATGATGCAAGGCCCAGTGTCAGGGCTACGGCAAAGGCCGTTGTGATTGATGTTCTCTTCATCTTGGGTTATTGATTTTTGTTATTGATTATTGTCGTTACTATCGGCTTATGAACCACCCAATGTAGGCGATTCCGATTGAAAATTCATTCTCGCTGTTATACTCTCCGCGACCAAACACACGCGAAGTCCCTATCTGGCGTGTCGCATAGTCGGCCTTCACGACGAGGCCCGGCAATGCAAACCAGTTTAATCCGACACTCCACTTGCTCACCTCAAGACGCTTGTCGGGGGTGCGGGGCTGCTCCACCCTCTGCTGGGGATTGTAATACTCATACTGCACGAAAAGATAGATGACAGGACACTGCCTGATGCCCGAAACAGTGGCTAAATTGACTCCGACTTCGGCACTGTAGGCAAGTACATTCTTGGCTACAGGCGTGAGTCGGCTATAAGGCGATGCGTTGGATAGCTTACCGTTGACATCGTTGACGGCCGCACTGTTTCCGAGATGGCCGTAAAGCACGTTGGCCCGTGCCGTGACATAGCGGTTGCGGTACTGTGCATCCCACGACACCAGCGTGAGCGGAATACGCCCGTAGCTCTTATAGGTCTGCGACTTGTCGGAGTTGGCTCCAGTGTTTCGGCAGTAATAGGCCGACACTCCGGTGCGCAATCCGGGCACACCTCGGTAATCAATGCGCACGACATAGCCCGGCGATGTAAAATTGTCGTTTTCAAAGAACCCCTGCTTACCGCCGGCGATCCACTCATTGCGGTCAAAGCCGTTGGCATTAAGTCCGGCCACAGCCATAACCTCATAGTCCAGCAGGCCGTAGCCACGCCCCAACGAGCCAAACAGCGACAACCCTGTTTCATGCCATGTCGAGGGCAGGAGTGTGGTTTCACCCTCGGGGCGCACGGTGCCGAAGAAGTTGATAGGCTCATGGTGGGCATTGGTGAGCCCCACAGGCACTATCTGATGCCCTACACGCACATTCAGCCCGCGGGATATGACGCGCGTTATGTGAAACTGCTCAAGAGCCACCTCGCCGCCCTTCTCTATCTCGGTTTCATACTCGCCGTTTTCGGTGTTCTCAATTTCATAAGCCGAGCCGGTGCCGCCCGATTCAAACTCGATTTCAGCACCGAGCACCCACTTGGAATTGAATTTATAGTCAAGCGCAAGGACAAATCGCGGAATCGATATCGTATTGCGGTTTTCGCGTGTCGCGCCATCCTTCTGAAAGCGGTTTATACCATAATCCTTGAACGATGCCACAATCTCACCGTAACCGCCGAAGCGGAACTTGTCGTAACTGTCGACTGCGGTTGAATCCTGCGCATAACCCGATGCGCAACCTGCTGCAACAATCAGGGCCAAGAGTGAATTTCGCACTATGTAAATACTCATTTTTGGTTAATTTTTGTTTATGCAAAATTAGTTTCACCCTCTAATCCGCTAAATACCCAAAAATGATGAAATTCACCCGTTATTTAGAATCATTCTAACTAAATATGATTAACCACCTCGATTTCACGCATCTGATTTCACCGCGATTCATCAATAATACCCTTCATCACCACTATTTTATCACCGGTGAAAGAACTTCGCGACACAACCCTGCCTCGCAACTTTTACACAAGCGCCCGTTAAACCTTTTTTACTAATCGAAGTCATAATTTAATTAACCTAATTTTAAATTACCCTAATTTTAAGCCGATGAAATTATCAACCCTCTCCCTGCCGCTGATTGCGATTATGCTCGCGTCATGCCAACCCAAGGAAATACCGACAGTCTACGACCGCGAGAACACTGCCGACAACTATCCCGCAATCGAGATGCCGGGACTGCAGCAGCTTCCCGAAATAGCCACCCTGCCCGACCCGTTTGCATGGGCCGACGGAAGCGGACGCTCAACCCGATTCGATGACTGGGCGCGCCACCGCTCCGAAATAATTCAGCAGCTCTACCACTACGAAATAGGCGAAAAGCCGGTAGTGAGCCGCGACAG
>ERZ778513.1343-NODE-1343-length-15054-cov-8.615908_pt1 | contig 15054 bp, 14 predicted proteins | sample MGYA00510345_ERZ778513 | MGnify/ENA primary metagenome ERZ778513 (study PRJEB29527, sample SAMN07138966) | mouse gut metagenome | material: feces | host: mouse | place: China:Nanjing | collected 2016-01-25 ... | reverse complement strand
GGGGCTCATGTTTAACTCTGTTTTACAGTAGTTCAACTACTGATTGGAATTATTATGGATATACCACTTTTTCGCACCGTTAATCATCTTCAAACTAATTTCTGCCGTATACCAAAAGCCATTATACAATTCGGTAACAAGCATATAATCTCGTTCATACTCGTTTCCTATACCAGCGTGTATTCCTGCTTTCACAATCGGGTGTGATAACATATTGCACAACCATTCACCAAAAGCGTTTTTCATATCTCTATTATCCATATTATATAATCATCGAAATAGTCATCGAATCATCGAGTTCGTCCTGCAAGTCATCTATTTGGTCTTGCAGTTCGTCATACCCGCCTGAAACCCATACTTGTGTTCCAGCACCCTATTACGGTACATCGTGGTGATGATTGACAACCTTATCTTTTCCTATCCAAGTCTGTGTCGGCATAATCTATTTATATCAATATTTTAATTAAGAGCATTAGGAGATAGCCACGAAATATGGTCGGAATGAATTAGTTTCCACTCTTTGATATTTTTTAATAGAGACCATTTCTCGACGAGACCTTTCAAGTTGGAGAATCGCTCATCCAACGCGCAAACATAAAAAAGCCACAGGATATCTGTTTCAGTTAACTGACTTGAAACAAATGTCATATATTTGCGTTTGTCATCTATTGGGAACGCACTTGTATCTATATATTTTATAACAGTCAACAATGAATTGAAGTATGAAATAAAGTCAGTAACGTTATTCTCTATTAATAAAAAATAATTTGTGCGCGTTAATGCTATATCTTTTTTGGATTCTTCTGTCCTAAACCGTTCTTGAAATCTCGGACTATTGTCATCTTGGTATAATTCTATGTCCATACGGCACTTAAAATCATTCCAAGCGGATGTAAAACCATCGGAGCCAATAGAGACAGCATCTATATCAACTTGATATTTTACTTGATTATGTATCTTTTCGAGTCTATCCAACAAACTAAACAAAGCATTCTCGAAATTTTGCCTTTGCAGTTCGACGAACTGCTTTTTGCTATTTCTTATAGTAGCAAAAGTAGCAACCGCCATTATACCTGTTGCTATTGCGCCTACCGCGACCCAGTCTATATTTATTGTGCACAGTTCAACCAACATATTTATTTACTTTCAATCAAATCTTTCGGGTTCACTTGTAGAATCTTTGCAATCTGAAACAGCACCTCCAAACTCGGCTGACGACGGTTGCAGACATAGGAATTCACTACGCTGAAACTCTTGCCCAGTTGCTCGGCAAGCCAAGTCTGCTTGATGCCTTTTTCCACCAGTACTTCTTTTATACGGTTCATACAAAGTCCGATTATTTATATTCTGCGATAAAGATATGAAAAAATATGATATAATTAAAAATACTCTCACAAAAATTTCTCGACAAAAAACGGTAGCATCAAGAGTATATTATTCCCGATGCTCTGCCCAGTAGTTCATTACATCGCGGATTGAGATGTCGCCGTTGTGGTACTTCGTGATGATGCGCTGCGGAAGTTCGAAGGCGGGTTCGTCGCGGTACTTGAACCACCAGCGAATGCCTGCATTGTCGGAGTAGACGGTGCAGCTGTTCTTGCGGCGGAATGCGGCATCGCCGTCTTTCGTCCGAAGATAGAATTCCATTTTCGCATCCTGTTCCTCTTTCACCTGTTCGCGCAGTCGGCGTATATCCTCCTCCAACTCGGCAATGGCAGTTTGCTCACGTTTGAGGTCGTTGATGTTGAGCGACTGCCACGCTCCTGTACGGAAATAGCTGTCGATACGCACTATCAGTTCTTTGTTCGCAGCAACCAACGGATGCAATCCCTCGATGTTCGCGCGGTGCGCCAGCTGGTTTAGATTGATTTGCAGTCCGCGGCTCACCTCCGCAGCACGATGCCACATCGCACGGTCATCATCCGATACTGCCTCCTTCACCTCTTTGCCGAGCGCAGCCTCGCGGATAAAGACCGCCGGCGACAGGTTCGCCGACTGCGCCTTGCGTCTTATTGCCGACATTTCCTCGTCGGAAAACTGTATCTCTTTGCGGCACGTCCGCCGCCCGTTATCCGTATGTGCTTTCATCGTCTGAATCGTCTATTTTTGAGTTTGTTTTTCTTCTCGTCGTCCTCTTTCGAGCCTCCGCCACCTCCTGCGGTGTGGACAACGGCAGGTTGTATCAACAGCTCCATCATCGCACCTCCGATACCGGACGGAAGTCCTGCTTCGATGCCATCTGTGCCGGTCGGTGCGTCCGATGAAGGAGCTTCGTTCATCGTATAAGAGGCGGCCGGGCGTGCCGATTCCGAAGTGGCAGATTGCGTCGTCATAGGCGGTGCTATTGACGGCTCGGTGCGCTGCATCCGATTGTCAGTCGCCACCATCGCCCAGTTGCGCGTTACCTCCATCGACGCCAACTTCGCGTATTTCCCGATATAAGAGGTCTTGACCGCACTACCGTCGGAAAGTGTCAGATTGATGACCAGATGGAAATGCGGATTTTTGTGGTCTTGGTCGTGATGGCGCACCACGATATACTGGTCGAAGCGGAAGCCATAGGCCTCCATGCGGCGCAGCCACTCACGGACGATTGCCTGTCCGTCGCGCTCCATCAGGTTGCGGTCGCGTACATGGAATGACATCGGGATATGAAGCAGCTTTGTTTTGGCTTCGGGGCGCAGCGTGCTCTGTATCTCAAACTCACGGGCGATGTCCTCTGCACCTGCCAATAAGAATATGCCTTTGGAGAGTATGACCTCGGCGCGTTTCTTCGGGTTCATAACATAATTGACTGTCGCGGCTATGCTGCGGCTGGTATGTATCTTCGTTATCATTATTGCAAAATTTATCGGTTAATGGAGGGTGGGCAGTTCAACAGGTCGGGATACGTGGAATACGTATGCAGACACCGCTTGCCCCCTCACCATAAGAACACCCCCGAAGGGATTAGAAGTGGTCATCGCTCTGCTGCGCATTCGGCAACGTGCGGCGAGAGCCTGCCATTCGCTGTTGAATACGCTGAATTGTTGAGATGCGGCGCAATATCCACTTGCACAGCGTTGCGCAACATCATTTTCCCTCAACAGCGTGCCTGTCAAAAGAGAAAATCGGTTGAAATGCACCGTCGGGCTGGGTGTTGCGGACGGTTGAGAGTTGTTGAACCGTATCAGGTTGATTCTGTTTATCTTTTCCCTTATATCCAACATCTCAACCAATCAACAGAGAGTTTCCAGAAATGCACGTGTTACCTTATAGTAGCGTCCCGTCCGTTTGGCGGCTTTGTAGGTCAGCTGGGGCAGGTATGCTGCCTCATAGGTAACGTAAGTGTATGCGTTCGGGGCGGGCGTGAGCTTCCAGAAATCCTGCACCACGACACGCACCTGATAGCGCTCGACCTTGTGCCGCGTATTCTCCAAAAGGGACAGCAGGTCGTTGATGCAGAAGCAGAATTCACCGATGTTCTGTTCGTTCATCACCTCCAGTATCTGCTCGCACATGTCAATCTCCACGCGGCTGCGGTTGTTGCGGATAATCTTGTCGAGGGCGGCCGTATGGATAAGCGACGGACGGAACCACATGCGGTTTTCCTGCTCCGTGGAGAGCTGGCGATTGGACAGCCAAAAGAGAAATGCAGGAATTTCCGCTTTGAGTTTGTACAGAAACTGCGTGTCGTCGGACTCCAAAAGGCACACCTTCCGAACCCAGAAACGGGTCTCCTCGGCGTCAATCAAAACGGGGTTGCGCTCGTTGTTGGAGCAGAGGACGAACTTCGTATAGAATGGCACTTCGTAACGGTCCTTGCCCTTTGCCTCGACCTTGTAGGTAAGTGCCGTGCTGAGGTTCTTCAAACGCTCGGTATCCTCGCGGCGGTTGAGCAGCACCTCATCCACCACGATAAGCAGTTTGCCCGCCCAGTCGGAATTGAACTGGCTGCGGAAATCGTCGTTCGTGTTGAAGGTAACATTGTCCTGAAAAATGGCTTTCAGAAAATTGAGAAACGTACTCTTGCCCGTATTGCGTTCCTCCGACACCAGCAGCAGGATGGGCAACTTCTCGACAGGACGCAGATAGAGCAGTTGCAGATAATCCATGCCCAGTTCGTACTGCTCGCCGAAGATGTGGCGCACCAGCGACTCGATGTGCGGGAACTCTCCCTCCTCTGGAACATGGTCGATTGCTTCGTAGAGGTTGAGAAAGTTGTCTATCTCCTCTCGGTAGTCCGTGTGGCTCGGCACGGTGCAAAAGCCGTCGTATTTCGGGATGTCGGCAATGAAGTTCTTGCCGTGATCCTGACGCAGCGTCTCGACGCTCCACGGAATGCGCTTGCGCACCGACCCGCCCCGAAGTTGCGGCTGGTTCACCATCTTGTAGTAGGTCGTACCTACACGCACATACTCACTCTTTGTCATAGCCGTCCGATTTTGGGGTTCGCATTCCGAGAATCCTGCGCACGTCGGCATTGCGATACATTACCTTTGCCCCCACACGCACCGGTTTGAGATAGTTGCGCTTGTCCCAGTGCCACAGCGTAGCATCGCACACGCCGCACATACTCTTGACCTTCTCTTTGGTCAGCAGGTCGTTGCCCTGCAAAGCCGTCATTGCGTCGGCGACTTCGCCGACCGCACGGCGAATCAACTCCTCCGAAAATTGGCGGAGGTCTTCGCCTGTAACCTCCAACTTGATGTTGGCGGCTTCCGTCGAAAGTATCGACATTAAATTCGTCATAATTTTTACATTTGCTGCCGGTGGTTGGACTGTTTCGCCGTGGCAGCATTACAAACGAAAAAGCCACCGCCCCGATTTGGGCGATGGCACAAAAGTATAGCGAATTTTTGCTGAAATTCAAGTAATTGCGATACGGTTAGTACGGCGTATTCAAAACCGTATTAATCGTACTCGAATTATTGCAAAAAGGATTTAACGGCTACCCGGCATCGATAAAGTAGCGGATGATTTCGTCGATAAGAATGCGGTCTTCACCGATATCCTTTTGCAACTTGCCCGTGCGTGTATTCGTGTCCAGCAGGAATTTGTAACAACGCTGAATCCCACGTTCGAGGACTATCGCATATTCGGGGAACTCGGCTTGCAGTGCATCGCGGAAGGTGCGCACGGAGCAGTTCACCGTTATGCCCGCCTCTTCGAGCGCGACCTTCATCATCGCAATATCGCGCTGGGTGGATTTGCTCGCCAGCCGGGTGTGTATCTTCTCAATAATACGCTGTTTATCGTCTGCAAGTATAAGGGCGGAAAGGGTGCTGTCGCCGGGCTGCCGGATGCCTGTCCTCTGTGCCGGACCGGGCTGCTGTATCTCTTTGTCTTTTGGCAGCAACGAATCTATGGCTGCATCAAGCGGCGACATGATACGTTCGCGACGGTAACGTTCCCAATCCTCGCGGGTGCGCATCCTGTTGCGGATGCTGCCGCGGATGACGAACTTTATCATGAAGCCGCAAAGCCATTTGTGAACTCTGTTTTCGCTCTCCTCAATCAACCCTTCGAGCCGTTCGACCATCGTTTCGTAGCAGCGGCCATAATAGAGCCACGACAGAACCGCCGGTACGAGGGAGGATTTTTCCGTGTTGCGGAACTCCGAGACCAATTGTTGGGCAAGCGTATCATCGGCGGTAAAAATGGAGCCGTCGGGTTCTGTGCGGTTCAAGTCGCCGTGAATCTGCTCTTTGGTTTTCGCCATCAACTGCGGAGCCAGACGCATAGCCAGCATATAGACACGCTGAATCCCCGTGAAGGATTTGCCGTTCATCTCCTCCACGAAAGCATCGTACTCGTTGGGATGGCTGTCCATCCACAACCGTATCTCCTGCCTGAATCGCTCGAACTCCTTGCGTGCCATATTTATTATCAATACCTTCCAAGTGCCCATTTCCAAGCCGGCATAACATGGATTGTCTTGCCGTTTATCTCGAAAGCACTCTCTTCGTCAATCGTTATTATTGTCAGTTTATCGCATCCGGTTGCTCTCGACGCTTCCAACAGACCATTGATTTCCCGCTCTCTTGTATTGTCGTCCGACATATCCCACGTAACCTGTATCAGTTCATCGACACGTTCATTTCGCTGAACTACGAAGTCGCACTCGGCGGACTCCTGAAAATAAAAAATACGGTCAGCCGGACCAAGATTGCGGTTCAGATGCAGTAAGACGGCGTTTTCCAGCAGCTTGCCGTTGTCATCACTCTGCGGTAGCAGCACGGCGCTGCGCAATCCGTTGTCGATACAGTAATATTTTTTCAGGGCCTTCTGTTCCTTTGCCAAAGAGCGTTCATATTTAGGTATGCGGATAAACATGAAAACATCGCACACATAATCGGCCCACCGATAAAGTTCGTCTTTGCTTATTCGCAGACCCTGAGATTTGATGTCGTTGTATATTGACAATATCGAGGTCGGTTTGGTCAGATTCGCCATTATACGTTTCACAAAGTATCTGAGAACGGGCAAATTTGCGATTCCGTAGTGTTCGGCAACGTCTTTCAGCAGCATAGTGTCGAAATAGCCGTTCAAGAGCTGTAATTTCTCACTCTCCGATACGGTCAATACCACTTCCGGAAATGCACTTGTATGATTGTATTCGGCAAAAGCATTTCTGACTTTCGCCTTGTCCTGTTCGAGATAACTGTCCGTATCGACTCCTTTGAAACGGCAGTATTCGTTAAACGAAAGCGGATATGTTTTATATTCGAGCGGATAGCCTCGCAAAGCCGTTCCCAATTCTGTAGACAACATCGTAGCATTGCTTCCGCATATATAGATGTTCTTGCAATAATTTTTATATACCCGCAAAACGAAATACTCCCAACCCTCGATAATCTGTATTTCATCGAAGAACATATGTACGTCTTTTATGGGCACGTCAGGATACATCTCCATATAGGCGGCAATCACCTCGTCAAGATCATCGGAGGTCATCCTCTTCAAACGCTCGTCGTCGAATCCTATCCACAGGATATTCTGAACAGGCACTCCGCTTTCAATCAGTGCGTTAATCGCTATCATCATCAAAGTGGACTTGCCGCATCTGCGCACACCGGGTATGGTGATTATTTTCTTGCGGTTTATCGGCAGCTCCTTGTCCCGATGTATAACATCGAACGGCATCTCGTGCTGTTTGAGTGCAATTAACGATTTAATGGTATCCTTTCTCATAATCCGGTCTTCGTTTTACAGTGCAAATATATTAAAGTTTCCTTAAATAACGGAAATTATTTGCAAAAGTTTCCTGATTTTGCGGAGACTATACGCAATATTCATGCGCATTTTGTCAAATCTTGTCTTACAGAATGCGCCTCGGACGATTCTTTGTGTCTTATTCTCAATGAAATTGCCACTACGACAACAAATTCACCAACTCTTTCTTCATCTCTTCGTCGATTTCGCGGTAACGTGCGAACGCACGGCTGCCCTCTTTATGACCGCTCAATGCTCCGACAAGATTCGGGTCTTTCACCTGCTTGTACAGGTTCCCTACAAAAGTTCGTCGGGCGAGGTGCGATGATGCAATTTCATACAGCACCTTTTTCTCTTCTTCGCGGGTCGTTGGATTGATGACGGTAACCAACCTCTTCAATCCGGCAGCTTTGAAAATCCGTTTGATGGATACGTTGTATTTCTGTTCCGATATGAACGGCAACAATTTATCGCCTTCACATTGCTTGTATCGCTCCACAATTTCCAATGCCGTATCGTTGAGAGGTACACGCACGGTCAATGGTCGCCCTTCTTTCGTTTTGCGTGGGATATACTCAATCGCACCATTAATGATGCAACTCTTGGTCATTTTGATTAAGTCGCCGACACGGCAGCCTATCAAACACTGGAAAACGAATATGTCGCGCTGTATGGCAAGTTGCGGATGGCGGCTCAGATTGGTGTGGTAAATCTTATTCCGTTCATCAATCGTAATGTAGTAGGGCGTACCATAGGTACACTCTTCGAGCGGAAAGTCATCGAACGGTGTGTTCGTAGTACGTTTGTTATCCTTGCACCAGTAGAAGAAGGTACGGATGCGCGAAAAGCAATCGAGCAGCGTGTTCCTGCCGCGAGGCTGCGGTGTCCGCGCTTCGGGAATCGACTCGTATATGGCGGGATACTCTTCGCAATAGACATATTCATTCTCGAAAAAATCCCAAATGTCGCGCAGCATGTCGGAGGTAACATCATCGACATTCAGCACAAATTTCTTCTGTCCGCGCTTCGTCGCTCTGACATAAAGTTCGTATCGCTGCAATCCCCGCTTGACCACACGGTAATTCTTTTTGCGCACCTCCGAAAGTTTGTGCTTTTCCAGAAATTCGTCGAAAAGAGGGATAAACAAAGGTTTCGTTTCGGCTGCAATCTCCTCCTCCGTTTTGAAGCGTTGTGGATGATGATAGCGTTCAAGAGTTTCACTCAACCAATCGCTATCGGCTTCTGACGTATAATTGGCATTGATAAGCGACACTATATTTCGTATATGATTATTGAGCGCAAGTTTGTCGCTTTCTTGCACCAAAGCAACACGGTCCTTGTATCCTTGTTTCTCCGCACTCCAATGATTGGGATTAATCGTAAGTTCACTGGCAGTCTTAATGTCCTTTTTGCCGTCCCGAAGCCGGAAATAGATGGTTGCAACGCTGCTCACATCGTTCTTCTTTGCCGTCTTTCTGATAAATGCCGTAACCTTCATGCCATTGATTTATAATTCCAATGCAAATATAGTATATTGCTCCCAATTTGTTCCCATACATCCTAAAAATATTTCAACTTCATTAAATCCAGCTAAACAATGTAGCTACACAATAGATTGTATATCAAATATTTTGTTTGCATTTGTTTTCATTTGGCATTTAATCCGAATCAACCATTTTTATAATTTCAAATGCGGCTCCGGGTACAAAAACGGAGTCTCAGATGATACTGAGACTCCGTTATCATTAAAAACGCCTTTCTACCCGTCAGAATTGCGATTATCCTGTCGAATTCAGCGGTTCGACATTTTCCATTCCCGAATACCATTTTACCCCTGAAAATCAAACCTAAGACATCCATTTTCACCGATCAAGGCAAAATCATCCTACTTTTTGTCCAGGTGACCGGAAATGATTACCGATAATCATTCCAGTAGACAGTTGGAGAAATTTTCAGAAATCATTTGAAAATCACAGGAAGAACATTGGAGATATGGAAAATGTTCGTACCTTTGTCACATCATTGATTAAGGTTTGCTACAACCTTTTACAGAAAAGACATCACCCCAATGATGTCTTTTCTTTTTTCTGAACCATACTACAGAGGGGCGTACTCTGAACCTCCCCGAATCGTTTTCACAAGTAGCAAACAATTTAATCAATGAAAAAGAAAACGAATTATGCGGAGATTCGGGTTACTATCAAGATGGTTTACCCGATACTCGTCAAAGTAAGGGCGTACACACGCATCCGCCTTGGCAAGAAGGAGAATGGCCGTTCACACTATCGTTTGTATATAATAAAAAGTCGAGAGCATAGGGAAAATTTATTTTCACTCTGCCGAGACGCATTCGTATATGTGTGCGAAGCACAAATATACAAAAATAACGCAAATGGTTACTCTTCAAGTTCCTTCCGCAGGTCATCAAGAGGCCTTCCGTTGTAAGTAAAGTACTTCGGGCCCTGATATGCATCAGATGCATTTCTCATTTCATCAGGCAGGAAAGCAGCAGTAAAAGGAGACAGTTTGTAGATCCGGCCGTCATATTCTACCTGATTATCGCTTGCAACCTTTACTTTAATGTCAGTTGGGGTAAAGATTATTGTCTCACCTATCTGAATATTTACCATACTAAATTTAAATGGCGCCCTTCTCTTATGTGGTTCTTCGCCTTGAACTGCAATCGCTTCCTTTATCGGCTGATTGTTTTGATACAACTCTATGTAAGCGTCATCAATAGTTGTCGAGATATCACGCAGGATATCCAAAGCTATTTGTGGCTGGATATTGAAGAACTCACGATTCTGCCTGATACGCAAATCAGTCAAGCGGTCAATTGTCTTGTGAATTAACTTCTCAACCTCATTGAACTTCACAGTCCTTATCGTCGCAAATATCTCAAACGGAAGCGGCACAGCAGTATTGTCCAACTCCTTTGACCTTACATTTACAAGTCTTGAACTCTTGCCTATCTTCACCCAATCTTCTTTGAATGATGGGTTGGTTAGAATATATACATATCCTGGTTCTTTCATAAGATGTTGTTTATTCGCTATAGACGTAATCTGGTTCTACATCAGCCCACTGTTCACACTGTTTAAGGACGATATCCATTGCATTTAATTCTTCCTCCGGAGGATATTTGTACTTCTTTAACAGTCGTTTTATAAGTTTTCTCATGCCGGCTCTTGCCGACTCTTTCTTCTGCCAATCAATTGTACGATTTTTACGAAGGGCTTCTGTCAGTTCCTTTGTCATTTCCACCAACTGTTCATTAGTATAGAAGTCTTGAACTGCCTGAGGTCTTGTAAGTGCATCATAAAAAGCCTTTTCTTCTTTACTCAGGCCTAAATCATTTGCCTGATTTTCTGACACAGCAATCTCTTTAGCCATCTTCAAGAGCTCTGCTATAACTTCCTCATTTGTAAGCATACCCTTGAGATAGTTCGACAATGTCATATTCAGCAAATCCGAAAACTTCTGCGACTGTACGAGATTCGACCTCTGATAAACATGAATTCTTTCCTCCAGCAATTTCTTAAGAAGCTCAACAGCAATATTCTTCTCCTTCATCTTCGATATTTCTTCCAAGAATCCTGGATCGAATAATGAGAACTCAGCCTTGACATCAGAAAACAAATTAATTACTCCATTACTCTTAATACTCTGACGAAGCAATTCTCCTATTCTCTCATTTATTTGCTTCTTTGTCACAGGACCTTTGGCAGATAGCCTGTTGATTGCCACCTTAACCACATCATAAAAAGAGGACTCAAACCGTTCTTCTTCATTCAAAAGGCTACGGCATAATGTTAAAGCATTCTTTAGCAATCCGGCCTCTTTTAAGAAGTTCGTTCTATCTTCATCTTTGAATGGTGAAAACATAAAGTTCACTCCACCCTTTATGATCATTCCTCTTTCCATCTCACTACAATCCTTGAATCTACTATAATCGTAGCCATGGAACAAATCCCTACACACCTCTAATTTCTCATGGAACTTTACTAATGCGGTTTCTTTTATATCTGGATTTCCATACTGATCCTGATCTCGCTGAGTATAATCGCGCATTGCCTCTTTCAATGCCTTTGCAATACCTATATAGTCAACAACAAGTCCTCCGGCCTTATTTTTAAAGACGCGATTGACACGTGCTATAGCCTGCATAAGATTATGATCCTTCATCGGCTTATACACATACATTGTCGCCAACGACGGCACATCAAACCCAGTTAGCCACATATCAACTACAATAGCAATCTTCAGAGAATCTGCATTATCCTTAAACCTCTTGGCCAATTCCTTTTTATACTGCTTATTACCTACGATATCATGCCATTCCTCAGGATCATTATTACCTCCTGTCATTATGACTTTCACAGTCTCTGTCCATTGAGGTCTCAACGTCAGCAATTTTTCATAAATCTTCATTGCTATCGGTCGAGAGTAGGCAACTATCATAGCCTTGCCAGTAAGTTCATATTGACGGTTATCCTCATAATGCTTGATTATATCACGGCACAATGAATCAATCGTCTCCGGCGCACCAAGGATCTCCTCCATATGAGACATTTCTTTCTTACTTGCCTCTATCTGCTCCGCTGTTGCTCCATCCTCAGCCAACAAATCATACTCCGCATCTATCTTCTTAAGAGTTTCCTCATCTAAATTGAGATTAACAACCCTCGACTCATAATACACTGGGCATGTCGCACCATCATCTACAGCCTGAGTCATATCATACACATCAATGTACTGGCCAAAAACTTCTTGCGTATTTTTGTCTTTGGTAGATATTGGGGTTCCGGTAAATCCTATAAACGAGGCGTTCGGAAGAGAATTATGAATAATACGGGCCATTCCGACCGAAACTTTTCCCTCAACACTGATCTTCTCCTCAAATCCATACTGCCCTCTATGCGCTTCATCGGTCATCACAACAATATTATCTCTTTCAGACAGTGGTTCATCGGACTCCTCAAACTTCTGCATAGTGGTAAAGATAATACCATTAGCCTCTCGTCCTATGAGCAGCTCCTTCAAATGTTCACGGCTTTTTGCCTGAACAGGACTCTGGCGCAGAAAGTCTTCGCATTTAGAGAACTGGCTGAAGAGCTGATCATCCAAGTCATTCCTGTCTGTTATAACAACTATTGTCGGCTGTGATACAACTTCTTGAATCAAATGCGCATAGAAAACCATTGACAGAGACTTTCCGCTGCCCTGGGTATGCCAGAAGACTCCAATCTTACCATCACCATTAATAGCCTCAACAGTTCGGTCTACGGCTTTTCTTACAGCAAAATACTGATGATAACCTGCCAAGATTTTCACATCACCACTTTCTTCGTGAGAAAAACAAGTAAAGTTTTTGATAATATCAAGCAGACGCTCTTTCTTGAAAATTCCCTCAAAGAATGTATCATAATCCACATATTGGTTACTTTCAACCTTGCCATCTTTTGTCTTCCACTCCATAAAACGATCCTCATTGCTTGTAATCGTGCCTGCTTTAGAGCAATACATATCACTCATCACACAGATCACATTATAGACAAACATTGAAGGAATCTCTTTTATGTAATTTCTTATCTGTCTATAAGCTGCTGACGAATCCGTTTCCTCACGAGAAGGAGACTTCAGTTCCATCAAAACTAAAGGCAGGCCATTTATAAACAGCACAATGTCTGCCCGTTTTTCTGAATACTCCACAAATGTCCACTGGTTTACCACCTGAAAAGCATTGCGATGAACATTCTTGTAATCAATCAGATGCACAATATCGTATCTAATCTCCTTACCATCATGGTACGACACTTCCACACCATTTTGGAGATAATCCATAAATTGTCCATTCTTCTGACACAAATCGCCAGAATCAATAGATATCACCTTCTTAATCGCCTCCGCAATTGCATTATGACATTTGTCCTGATTTACGACAGCTAAACTTACCCACAACTGATCCTCATTGTATGGAAGATTATAGTCACGAGTTATTTCCGGGCCATATTGATAGTCATAGCCCAAATTTACAAACAGCTCTATAATAGCTTTTTCATATGAATTTTCAGTAAATGACATAACCTATATATTGTGAATCAATTCCTTAACAATTACCTGAGCTAACATTTCAGGGCCTTCAATGCCATTCTGCACAAGAATCCTCTTTACCTTTTTCAATAATTCATTTCTCGTACTTCCTTTAATATTCCAATCCGGATAAGCAACCACCTCCTTGATTACAGACTTGACCTGAGACTGGATGCCCTCATCCGCCATTTTAGACGACACTACAGCATCTATAATATTTTCATCTATAGCCATTTCCTTTTGCTGCACATCAGAATCCTCAACTAAACGCCGATGCTCATATTTAATAAAAGGGATACAATCGTTCGTAACCCATTTGGAGCCGACTCGCTTTACATGCGACATCTGATGCTCAAGTTCCGGGAACAAGGAACTTTCATTTATATTAAATAGATCTAATTCATCAAGAATATCTGCTTTAATCTCATTAGGGATAATTATGCGCTTAACATCTACTGCTTCATTTAGGTTTCTAACACATTTTGACACTACACTATTCCAAATATCCTCATCGCCATGACAAATATTAATTGAGCCTGTGATCAAAAATGCTCCACTCTGGCAAATAATTCTTGAGTTATTATAACTCGGCATAACAAAGGCTGATCCCTGAAGGATTTTAATAAACGCTTCTGCCGACAATTCTTCTGTCAGTCGCAACTTATCTTTAAGTAATTTCAATGTGGTTTCACCGTCAAAATCAATTTGAGCGATTTTTGCCAAAATCGTAGAATTGAATGAATCTGCACTTTCTTCATAACCAGAGCATATGTATACAACTCCGTCACTATACATTTCTATTCCTTCATTATCTACAACTTTTTCTGATGAGCAACAAGCAAAATACAAAGCGACAAGTGGATTTCTGGTTAGATCCAGCAATCTTGTCGGCAAACCATAGTGCTGCAACTTCGTCAGTTCCTCAAATGGACTTGTGCATTCACGGAATTCAGATGGCACACGCGACTTTGCTGTTTTAATAATGCGAGACTCTACAGAAACTAATGACTCACGAAATATACTGGGGCGAATATCCCATACCGAATTACATTGCCCTCTAAAAAATAATGTTTCAGATTCTCCATCTTGTAGCATTCTTTCTCGAATACCTGTTACTTCAGAAGTATACTCTGACAAACTATTTACAATTATAGTTTCTTTATTACGCATCGGTGAACAGCTTTTATAATATCCTATGCTATTAATGCTAAATTATCATTTATTTGGCGGTTTAGCTCGATTTTCGAGTCAAGTGATGTGAGTATCTCTGAAATTTTGTTTTGAATAGAAAGAGACGGGAGTTTTACTTCAATGTTTTTCATAACATTGCCGGAAATCTCCATAAATGTTGTACCGCTGCCCATTTCTGCAATTCTATTCTTCTCATATGACAACAAGTAATATAGAAAGTGTGAATTAACGATTTCTGGATTCGGAATAACACTCTTGAATCCCTGATTTGTACAGAGCTCATTACCTGCAATTGCTATATATCCTATCGGTGCTCGTGATGAGAACAATATAGAGCCCGCAGGTAACATTTGACAGGAGCAAGACTTATATCCAGTTTCCGTTATGCTTCTTTCGCCCTTGTAAATATATCTACCAAAAAGGAGTGATAAGTCTTTTGGGGTGATCCATGCAATATCACCGTCATAGTTAGAGGCAACTTTTGTAGATGGCGTTGCACCTCCTATGACTTGACCAATCTCCGATAGTTTATATGTTTTCCACTCTTTCATAAATGAGAATTTAGCAGTCTATTTC
>ERZ778513.1334-NODE-1334-length-15173-cov-5.221789_pt1 | contig 15173 bp, 10 predicted proteins | sample MGYA00510345_ERZ778513 | MGnify/ENA primary metagenome ERZ778513 (study PRJEB29527, sample SAMN07138966) | mouse gut metagenome | material: feces | host: mouse | place: China:Nanjing | collected 2016-01-25 ... | reverse complement strand
AGTATTATCGGGATATACAGAAACTCTCCGACGACCTCAAAGCGGAAGTGGTGGACTTGCAACAGCAAAAAGAAACGGCACGGGAGGAACTAAGACGGACGAAAAAAAGAAATACAGACCGAGAAGCTGAAAGGGGCGGCAACATCGCCGAGAGCATTGGTTCTTTTTTCGGCAGTAACAAGATCAAGACATTGGAAAGGGAGAACACTGCCCTGCATAGAGGTAGCCGATCACGAGGAAACCATCGAAGCCCTGCAAGCCTGAATACATATTATGCAGGCAGACCACAGCCGTGGATATAGCCGACAAGGACACAAGACACAAGGAGGAAATATCGTTTCTGAAAACGGTAATCGCAAAGGCGGCATGGTTTCCCTATTTCCGTGAAATGCTCCGTATCGAAAACCTATGTTACCTTGTCGGATTCTGCGAAGGGCAGACCGCAACGCTCGTCAAGAGAAAGCCATTGGAGTATGCAGGGGAACTCTACCCGGAGGAACACGGAAGGAAATTCAAGACCGAAAAGGCTGTAGTTCAAGTAATTTAAAACCCCACGGACGGGACGAAATAGGTTCTTACCATTGACCGAAAACCCATTGCCGAGTGGTTCAAGGAACAGTTCGAGAAGTTAAGGCGGAACATGTACCGACCAATACAATCGCAGAAGAAAGAGGCCATAACCGTTTTATCTCGCAGAAAAACAATAAAAATTCCGTTCACAATCCTTGGTAATTGGGGAAAATCACAAATTAATGCTATTCTTTATCTGAAAAATATGACTTCCGAGGTATCCGCCCATTAAAAATACCTATTTATGGCGATTGATTACTATCTTCAATGGACATACCTTTGCACCCGAAAATTAATATGTTCCATAATGAAATATGTACACAGAATAGAAAAATGGGGGCTTTGGCTGGTCATGCTGTCTGCCTGCCTTCAGCCGATTTCCGCTCAATCCCATCGTCCGCATTCCGGTCATCATGATTCGCGCATATTTACATGGCTTTCAGGAAGAGTAATGGAAAAAGATAGCACGGCAGTCTCTTTCGCTAACGTCTATCTGAAAAATACAAATTACGGAGGTTTTACAGACGACAAAGGGCGGTTTCGCTTCAAGGTTCCTATCGGAACGCACACGCTGACCGTATCGCTTCTCGGCTACGAACCCGTCAAGAAAAATATAACGGTAAGAAGCCATGGTATGAAAAAACTTGTGGTCGTTCTACAACCGGTAACGACGGAACTTGAAGAGGTCATCATTCATGCCAGCGGCGTAAGTCGAGTGCAACGATCACCATTCAATGCGGTGGCAATAGATACCAAGGCCTTGCAGAACACGACCAAAAGCCTAAGTGACGCACTCTCGCTACTGCCCGGCATGAAGCTCCGAGAATCGGGTGGCGTGGGTTCCGACATGCGGTTGATGCTTGACGGTTTCAGTGGTAAACACGTCAAAGTTTTTATTGACGGTGTGCCGCAGGAAGGAGTCGGGCAAGCTTTCGACCTGAACAACATCCCAGCGGGTTTTGCCGAGCGTATCGAGGTTTACAAGGGCGTAGTACCTGTGGGCTTCGGCACCGATGCCATCGGCGGCGTGGTCAATATCGTCACAGACAAACGACATCGTAGTTGGCATGCGGATGCCTCCTACTCCTACGGATCGTTCAATACCCACCGTTCGAACCTTCGCTTCGGGCAAACGACCAAAGATGGCTTCTTGTACGCAATCGAGGCATTCCAGAACTACTCGGACAACAATTATTACATCGACAACTGGGTGCGCGAATTCGAGGTACAACCCGATGGCACGATCCACAAATTTCCCGTAGATAAGAATGACAAGAAACACGTTCGCCGTTTTAATGACGCGTTTCACAACGAGGCCGTGTTGGGGAAACTCGGTCTTGTCGGCAAGAAATGGGCGGATCGGTTCGTGTTGGGATTCTCTTGGTCGAATTTTTACAAGGAAATCCAGACGGGTGTCTATCAGGAGATTGTTTTCGGCAAGAAGCACCGTAAAGGGCATTCGCTCTCCCCGTCACTGGAGTACGTCAAACACGATCTCTTCACCCCGAGACTCGACCTTCTTGTCTCTGCCAATTACAACCACAATATTACACACAACATCGATACGGCCGCCCGCTATTATAATTGGTACGGCCAATATTACGAAAAAGACAGCCGCGGCGAGCAATCCTATCAGAACAGCGAATCGAAAAATGCGAACTGGAACACCACGCTAACGCTCAAGTACCGCATCAGTGACATTCATACATTGACGTTCAATCATGTATATAGCGATTTTCGACGCATGAGCCGTTCTCATGTGGGAACGTCATCGGTATTGACAGACTTTTCCATTCCTAAAATTACACGCAAGAATATCGGCGGATTTTCCTATCGGGTGATTCCATCCGAGCGGTGGAACGCCTCGGCATTCGTCAAATATTACCTGCAATACAACCGGGGGCCTGTGTCGCGCAGCACCGACGGCGTGGGCGATTACGTGTCGTTGGACAAAAGCGTGTCGGCATGGGGCTACGGGGCGGCGGGAACCTATTACGTTCTGAAAGAGTTGCAGGCAAAGCTTTCCTACGAGCGGGCGTTTCGCCTGCCCACGACCGACGAACTCTTCGGCGACGAGGATCTCGAAGCGGGGCGCGCCGACCTTAAGCCTGAAAAGAGTGACAATTTCAACATGAATTTCAGTTACAACGGGCGTTTCGGCAGCCACGGCCTCTATGCAGATGTCAGTCTCATCTATCGCAATACGAAAGACTACATCAAACGCGGCCTGGGGAAGCACGGCTCGACACAATACGGTATCTACGAAAACCATGGCCATGTCCGTACCAAAGGTTATAACGTGTCGCTGCGCTATTCGTTCGCCCGCAGGTTCGACCTCGGCGGCACGTGGAACAGTATCGACACTCGAGACTACGAGCGGAACTGGACGGGTTCATCGCAGCAGGAGAACATGCACTACAAGATACGGATGCCGAACATTCCTTACCGCTTCGCCAACTTCGATGCCAATTTTCATTGGCGCAACCTCTTCGCCAAAGGAAATACGCTCACGGTAGGCTATGAAGGATTCTGGCAACACGCCTTTCCGCTCAACTGGGAGAATATCGGCAACAAGGACTCGAAAGCCTACGTGCCCGACCAGTTGTCACACAATCTCTCGCTGTTGTACAGCATCAAAAACGGACGTTATAATATTTCATTGGAATGCCGCAACCTGACCAATGCACGGCTCTACGACAATTTCAGCCTCCAGAAAGCGGGACGCGCGTTCTACGTCAAAGCACGTGTTCATTTTGGCAACTAATTTATAAATTACAAATAAAAAAATCCAATCATGAAAAAAAATCTTTACAGATGGGGCATCCTCGCCCTGTTATGCGCCGGCACGACCGGCCTGCTGACCTCGTGCAGCGAAAACATCGACATGCCCGAGCCAACGCTGCCGGGTACCGACACCGAAACCTCCTACGTTATCGCGGCGAAGGATGACGGCACAAGCTATCTGATTACCGCCCCGTCGCTTGATAAAGGCACAGTTACAGTGCGAGGAAAGGGCACCGAGGTGCTTGGCGGCTCATACTGGCTATTCAAGAACCAGAAATATGTATTCTCGCTGGTTTATAACAAGGGTGGAGCCGGCACTGGCGCATCCTATTACCTCAACGCAACAGGTAAACCTATTGAGAAATACAGTTACGAATTCAATCGCATCACCTCATACGGAACATGGGGTGACAAGGTGGTGACTGTATCCACCGGCAACTCCAAGACGACGGATACCGAGGGTAATATCGCGCAAGCACTTCTGTTCAACTACCTCGATGAAAATACGGGCGGGCAAACCGAAGGATCGATCAACGCGGAGAACTTTCTCGGCAACGGCGAGAAAGTGACCTTCGCGGGTCTGGAAGAGGCCAACGGCAAGCTCTACACCTCGGTCATACCGATGGGCATGAGCCTCTACGGTATAGCACAGTGGCCGGACAAGGTTACCGACCAAGAACTGATTGCCAAAACAGATGGCGGTTCGGCCAGCGGCTCCTATACGGCTGGTATGATTCCCTCCACGCAATATCCCGACCGTGCCTATGTTGCCATCTACAGTGGAAAATCGTTCACCGAGCAACCTGTAATCGCCTCAACCGATCGGATCGGTTTCGCCTGCGGTCGCCTGCGGTCGCAGTACTACCAAACGATTTGGGCGGCTGACAACGGCGATCTCTATGTCTTCTCGCCGGGCTACGGCCGTACCTTTACTTCTTCAGCCGACCTGAAAAAGGTCTCAGGAACCAAGCCCTCGGGCGTGGTGCGCATCCGCAAGGGTGCAACGGAATTCGACCCGGATTACTACGTGAACTTCGAGGAAATCGGCACGCGGCATCCGATTTTCCGCTGCTGGCACATTTCGGGTGCCTATTTCCTGCTCCAGCTCTATTCCGAGGGCGTGGAGGGAATGATGAAGGGCACGGAAGCCGTCGTCAATGAACTGGCGATCTTCGATGCCGAAAATAAAAAGATAGTTCCTGTTACGGGGTTGCCGTCCGATTTGGCGGGTTTCGGGGGCGAACCTTACGGTGAAAAAGGTTCCATGTATATCGCCGTGACCGTGACCGGCGGTGACAAACCTGCATTCTATAAAATCGATGCCGTAACGGGACGCGCTAGCAAGGGGCTCGTCATTGATGCTGAATCCGTTGCCACGGCAGGAAAGCTGGCCATCCAAAAGTAAAAAATACAGCAGACAAGGAAACAGCCCCATAAATAGCGGGCTGTTTCCTTGTCCGTTCCAAATACCCGACTCATGAGAAAGTTCATCTTCAAAATACACCTGTGGCTCTCCGTTCCACTCGGACTTATTGTCACCGTCATCTGTTTGTCCGGTGCCGTGCTCGTCTTCGAGGAAGAGATTACCCGCGCGCTTCGCCCGAAACTCTACCATGCGGAAGCTCCCGTCGAAGTACAGCCACTTCCACCATCGCAGCTTGTGGCTCGCATCGGCGATCAGATGCCCGATTCGCTCCATCTGGCCTCGCTGCAACTCTCCAGTCAGCGCAACGAACCCTGTATGGTCGCCTTTCGCGAAACGGGACGCAAACGCTTGAGCGTTGATCCCTATACAGGTCACGTGAACGGCTGGGTCGAAAATTCTGCTTTCTTCGGCACCATGCGCAAGCTCCACCGCTGGTTACTCGATCCGCCGGTATCGAAAGGAGAGACATCTGTCGGAAAAATCATCGTCGGAGTTTCAACGATGTGTCTGGCAGTGATTCTGGTTAGCGGGTTGATTCTTTGGATTCCCCGTAACCGCAAAGCGTTGCTCAACAGGTTGAAAGTTTCCTTTTCCGGCGGTTGCCGCCGTTTCTGGCACGACTGCCACACCTCGTTGGGGTTCTACACGACCCTATTGTTACTGGTCATGACGTTGACAGGTCTCACGTGGTCGTTCGGTTGGTATCGCACGATAGCCTATGCGCTCTTTGGCGGTGGACAACAAAACATTGCCGTGCAAGAAAACACCATGCAAAAGAGCGATTCTGGTAATCGCAATGGACGTGAAAGAACTGGCAAGGGGACCGCAGATCTGGAACTTAGAGAAGTACGAACCGAGACTGAAGCACCTAAATTCGATTATGCCGTGTGGGACGAGATGCTCACGCAACTCACCATACATTATCCCGTGTACAAAACAATCGTACTGACACAAACCGAAGCGCAGGTCGCACGGCAATCCACAATACGACGTACCGACCGTATAACGTTCGACCCGCGTAGCGCCCGTCTCGGTGACATTACCCATTATGAAGACATGCCCCGACAGCAACGTCTCCGAGCGTGGTTCTACGCTTTCCATACCGGTTCCTGGGGCGGCATCTGGACGAAACTACTCTATTTCCTTGCCGCGTTCATCGGCGCTACACTACCTCTGACTGGTTATTACCTGTGGTGGAAGCGAAAATCCGACTGGAGGAAAACAAAATAACTTTTATGCCATTCTCTATTAAATAATTCAATACATACTGAAACGGTAAGTGGCAAGAATATAAACGAAATATTGACTAACGTCGGAAAATTTATTTTTCCGCTAAATATTAGGAAGATACAATGAAGATTTTCTTTTCGGCTGCATTTTTACAAAAATGCAGCCGAAAATTCGTACTTTCGGAAAAAGATATTATATTTGCAAAAGAAAGAGTTATTTGACAGCATAGCAACGCAAAAGGCTGAAATTCTCACGGTTGCTAAATCGTTACCTCTATTCCTTAAATAATTCGCTAAAAGTTTATTCCTCAATCGATTAAGTCAAGCCGAGAAAAAATCTAAAATAATATTGCGGAACCGCCTATGACAGGCACCCCCGCTCCACAGTCCGCTTCATACAACGGACGGCACTTTCCGAAACACCGTGAAGCATTCCTCTTTCATAACCACCCTGCTATGCGCCGCAGGCATCCTGCTGCTTTCCGCCTGTTCTACGAAAAAGAACACGGCGGGCACACGTTTCTGGCACTCCTTTACGACCCGTTACAACGTCTACTACAACGGGCATGAAGCCTTTAAGGCAGGTAATTTAAGCAAAGAGGAAGGCAACAAAGACAACTACACGGAAATATTGCCGCTTTTCATGGCCGGCAATGAAAAATCGCGAGAACTGGGCAGCAGCAACTATGAAACGGCCATCACCAAATGCGAAAAAGCCATCCAGCTCCATTCTATCAAACGCAAACCAGTCGTAACAGCCGGGAAACGGCAGTCGCCCAAGATGAAAGCTTATCTCAAACGACAGGAATTCAATCCGTTCCTGAAAAACGCCTGGCTGCTCATGGGAAAAGCACAATTCCAAAAAGGAGAATTTCTTGAAGCGGCCTCCACCTTCTCCTACATCACACGCCACTACGCCGTAGAGCCGCAAGTCGTAGCTGAAGCCCGCATATGGCTGGCCCGAAGCTACGCGCAATTAACCTGGTATTATGACGCAGAAGACGCATTGGCAAAACTCAACCGCGACTCCATACCGCACCGTCTGGCCCATGACCGCAATACAACCACGGCTGATTTACTGTTACGGCAAGAACAATTCCAGCAGGCCCTGCCCTACCTGCAACGCGCGGCAAAACACGAAAGACGTAAAGCGCAGCGCGCACGTCTCTACTTTCTTCTAGGACAAGTGGAACACATGCTCGGACACAACGCAGAGGCCTACAAAGCCTTTGCCAAATGTCTGCGCCAAAACCCGGCATACGAATTGGCCTTCAACGCCCGCATCAAACAAACCGAAGTGTTTTCAGGCAAGGGAACGTCAAAAAAAATGGTAAGCCGTCTGAGAAAAATGGCCCGGTCAGCCAACAACAAAGAATACCTCGACCAGATATTCTACGCCATGGGCAATATCTACCTGGTGCAAAAAGACACGGTACAAGCTATCGGAGCTTATGAGAACGGCAGAAACAAAAGCGCACGCAACGGCATAGAAAAAGGCGTACTCTTGTTACGTCTCGGGGAACTTTACTGGGAAACAGGGCGCTACGACCTGGCACAAGGTTGCTACGGCGAGGCCATTGGACTCATAGACAGGACACACCAAGAATACGAGGAGATAACACGACGCTCCAAAGTGCTTGACGAACTGGTGCCTTTCACCTCGGCTGTATACCTGCAAGACAGTCTGCAAACTCTTTCACGCATGAGCGAAACCGACCGGAATGCAGCCATAGACCGCATAATTGAAACCCTGAAACAAAAAGAAGAAGCGGAACGCCGTGCACGGAAAGACTCACTGGCCGATGCACGGATGCAGGACAACAGAAACAATAATTCCAATACGTCTGCCCAACAGGGCAATAACCAGACCCAACAGGGCAAGCAGGACAAGTCGTGGTATTTCTACAACCAGATGGTGGTAAACCAAGGCAAGCAGGATTTCCAGAAGTTGTGGGGCCGGCGCAAAAACGAAGATAACTGGCGGCGTTCGAACCGGACAGTTCTGGCAGTAGCAGACAACGAAGAATACGACTATGCCGCAGAAGATTCCCTGACGGCGGCAGAAGATTCTCTGGCAGCATTGGGCGAACGTCAAAAGGAAAGTGCAGAGGCCTTACCCGATTCGGCCGCAAACGATCCGCACCGCCGCGAATATTACCTAAAACAGATCCCTTTCACTGCCGAACAAAAAGCCGCAAGCGATGCCATCATCGCCGATGGCCTCTACAATGCCGGCCTCATAGAGAAAGACAAACTCGAAGACTTCCCGCTGGCTGCCCGCACCCTGACGCGCCTCTACGAGCAATATCCCGCTTTTGAGCGAATGGCAGACGTATATTACCAGCTATTCCTGCTTTATTCGCGCTGGCAGAAGCCTCAACGCGCCGAAGAGTTCAGGCAACTGCTGGCCGCCGATTATCCCGACAATGATACCACAAGGCTCATCACTGCGCCCGATTTTGAGCACAATGCCCGCTTCGGAAAAGAGATAGAAGACTCGCTCTATACTGCCACCTACGAAGCCTACCGCCGGCACGACACTGCCACTGTCGACGCCAACTTCGCCCGTTCATCGGAGAAGTTCCCTCTCGGCTCCAACCGTCCGAAATTCATCTTCGTACACGCCCTGAGCCGCATAGGTCGTGCGGAAGCGGCCGAAATAGCCGAAGAACTGCGCGAACTGGTGAAACGTTATCCTGAAAGTGAAGTCAGCGAACCGGCCGGCATGATGGTAAAAGGCTTGGAAAGCGGCCGCAGCCTAGGCACCGGCGGTTTTGACGTAGGAGCTTTGTGGACCCGACGCAGCAATGCGGCCAATGCCGCCGTCGACTCCACCGGACGGGCCAAAGCCCTTCTGACCGATCGCGACCTGCCCTTCGTGTGCATTGTGGCCTATCCCACCGACTCACTCAACGACGGACAAATGCTCTATGACCTGGCGCATTTCAACTTCACCGGCTTTATGGTGCGCAACTTTGACATCACGCAACAACGCGACCCTGAAATCACACAGTTCCGCATAGCGGGCTTTAACTCCTACGACGAGGCGCACGCCTATGCCCAACAGCTTTACAACGCTCCCGGAATGAAAGAAAAACTGCGCCGGGCGCGCATCGTACTCATATCGGCCCCCAATCTGGAACTTCTCGGAACGACCTATAGCTTTGACGATTACAAGGCGTTTTACGACAAAACGTTCGCACCGCTGAAAATCAATCCGCAATTGCCGCTCGACATGCAGGACGGACCTGTGGAGCAACATTACGAAGACGAATATACACCCGAGCAACTCAAGGACATGGAAGAGGACAAGGGCAACGGAAGCGAAACCAACGATGACGATGGCGGCGAATGGTATGAGGGCTGACAAAAACGTGTTCCATAAAAATCCTCTCCAACCCCCAAAACAACAAAACATGGAAAAAATCAACAATCCCTTCCTCCATCTAGAGGGCTATAACTGCTTCGGCTGCGCGCCCGACAATCCTTTCGGCGTGAAGATGACATTTTATGAAGACGGTGACGATATCGTGAGCCACTGGCAACCGAAGCCCGAATATCAAGGCTGGCTCAACACGCTCCACGGTGGCATACAGAGTGTCCTGCTTGACGAAATATGCGGCTGGGTGGTGATGCGCAAACTACAGACGGCAGGCGTAACATCGAAAATGGAAACGCGCTTCCTTCACGCCGTACATACCGACGGCGAAGCCCTCACGCTCCGCGCCCGGCTCAAGGAGATGCGCCGCAACCTGGCCATCATTGAGGCCAAGTTATACGATGCTTCAGGCAAGTGCTGCTCGCACGCCGTCTGCACCTATTTCACCCTGCCGCAGGAACAGGCCCGCAAGGAGATGCACTTTACGGGCTGCGGACCGGCTGAATAAGTCGACAAAAAGTTCATATAAGTATGGGAAAACCCTGCATTGGTCGAGAAATAGCCCCACACGCCACATCCACCCTTTTTATTTCGGAAACAAATACATAACTTTGCACTTGAGAACTTGAAGCTTACACAAAGCGTAATAAAATATAGGATAAGGATTAATAAGTGATCAGGTACTTGCTTTCGGGTGAGGAGAAAACAAAAGCCTTCAAGTTCTCACCTCACACTTTTCAGGGCTGACAGGAAATCCGCCACAACCCTAAACGTCCTCAGGCAGTCTCATACCCCGCACAACCGGCCCGACGGGGCCAACCATAAAGGATTTTACCTTCATTAATCAACACAATAACTAGAAACAGACGACTAACGTAAAAAAGTTTTTTATCTCATTTTTTAGATCTAGAACCAACCGGCCCGTGCGTGAGCATAGGCCGGTTATCGTTTTCAGCGAACTACAGCTTACCTCTCTCTCCCACCGTAGGCTGGCCGGAAAGCCCTGCGCCGTAACATCGCAGGAACGCCCGCAAACCTCTCTCAGGCCCTTCCACCTATAGCGGAATACTGCGGGAAACAGCGCTCTGCACTTTAACATATTTAACTTTCCGTAACACTCCGAAGTGTTAAAACATAGGTTTGAAGCAGTCGTGTTGAAAAAGTCCGTATTGGAATTTTAACTCGAATACTTGGAATTTAAATTGCAATACGGGGATTTTCTAGTGAAAATACGATGACAAATGGCTCGAAAACGTCTGAAAAACACTGAAAAAGCGGGACTTCCCATTGGAAAGCCCCGCTCCGCTGTTACAAAGATACAACATTTTACGGCCGAAAGCAAATAGTGTTAAAAACAGGCTGTACGGTATCGGACACGCATCGATGGTAGAGCTGTGTCTGCCGGTGGGGAAACAGGAAAGAGGGCCGCTGTCTTCAGGCGTAATTTTAAAGATTTATTAATAGAAAAAAGCGATGGCGCGATGACACGGAGAAAAAGGTTTTTTGTAAATTTGCAAAGAAAAGTTTTCGGACGTCTGCCTGTAGCGTGTCTTGCGGCTCCTATGTTTCCGGTGAAAAAAGGGGCTTTCGGCGCGGGCGCAATTGCGGATAACGATTATCATTAAAGTTTTATATCATATTTTTATTTAGACTATGGCATTCTTAACAAATGACAAACTTGTGATTGTTGGCGCTGCCGGCATGATTGGCAGCAACATGGTGCAAACGGCCTTGATGATGGGGCTGACAAACAACATTTGCCTTTACGATGTTTTCTCGGCCGAAGGTGTGGCTGAGGAAATGCGTCAGAGCGGCTTCGACAATGTGAACATTGTGGCTACAACCGACATCAAGGAGGCTTTTACCAACGCCAAATACATCATCTCTTCCGGTGGCGCTCCGCGTAAGGAAGGTATGACGCGTGAAGACCTGCTCAAGGGCAACTGCGAGATTGCCGAACAGCTCGGCAAGGACATCAAGACCTACTGCCCTGATGTGAAGCACGTTGTCATCATCTTTAATCCTGCCGATCTGACCGGTCTGGTAACATTGCTCCACTCCGGCCTGAAACCTTCACAGGTGACCACACTCGCAGCTCTCGACACCACACGCCTTCAGAGCGCACTGGCCAAGAAGTTCGGTGTGATGCAGACGGAAATTACCGGTTGCGCCACTTATGGCGGTCACGGAGAGCAGATGGCAGTGTTCGGCAGCGCCGTGAAAGTGGCCGGCCGTAATCTGACGGACATCATCGGCACGGAAGAGTTTCCTGAAGCTGAATGGGAACAGATGAAAAAGGATGTGACCCAGGGTGGTGCCAAAATCATCGAACTGCGCCGCCGCTCTTCTTTCCAGAGCCCCTCTTACCTCTCGGTGGAAATGATCCGCTCGGTGATGGGTGGAGAGAAGTTCCGTTTCCCTGCCGGCACTTTCGTTAACAACGAAAAGTACAACCACATCATGATGGCTATGAACACTGTTCTCGACGAAACAGGTTGTCACTACACGATGCCCGAAGGCACGCCGGAGGAAATAGCCAAACTCGACGCCAGCTACACACATCTCTGCAAAATGCGCGATGAGCTCGTGACTTTGGGCATTGTGCCCGAAATTTCAAAGTGGGGCGAAATCAATCCTAATTTGAAGTAATCAGCACAAGGCGGAAGATACGCCTGACATTTGCCGGATGACCTGCTTGTTGAGGTCATCCGGCTTTTTTAATACTGAAAATATCGGATTCCACCATGCACAACGGACCATCGGCTTTCCGCCTGCCTTTGAATGTTCCATTCCTATTTTCCGGAAAGTATACCGTCAGATATGGTAAAAAAGACGGGCGACTTCCTGAGAATATGGAAGCCGCCCGTAAGTGACAAGGCAGACAATGCCGCTTTGCATGTATTCTATTTTTCGCTCATATCAGTAGGAAGCATGCTCACGGTAATGCAGTTTTTCTGCTTCAGCATAACGCCGTTGACAAATTGTCTGATATCGTCCGATGAAATACCGTTGACCGTGTCTTCATAGCCGGTCTGCTCGTCTTTGCTCCAGCGTACTTTTGTTGAGATAAGGCCTTGCCAATAGCTGTTCTTGCGCTGATTGTCGGCATAATTCTTGATTTCGAATTTCTTGACCTTGTCAAGCTCCTCAGAAGTCACTCCGTTTTTCGCAATATCATCAATTGCCTCCTGCATAAGCAGCAGTACGGAGTCGCGCAGAGCCGGTTTGAAGGGGCAGTATATCTGGAGCATATACATGTCGCGTACACCAAACTCAGCGCCGCCGGAAGCTCCGACACTATAGGCCGCGCCGGCGTCCTCGCGGATGCTCTTGAGGTAGCGCTGTGTGAGAATTTCGCCAAGGGCGTTGAGCACAACGGCATTCTTCATGTTATATTTCAAGTCGCCGTTCCATACCTGTATGAGTATGGCCTGAGGCGTCTCCATACTGCGCTTGAAGTGGTTGTTTACAGAGCCTTCCACGGGATATAGCTTACGGTCTTTGTATGACTCGCGCTTCTTCAGCCCGGGCAGGGGTGCGATGTACTGCTCGGTGAAGGCACGGAGCGAATCAATGTCGATGGCGCCGGTGAAGAAGAAGTCGAAGTCGCCTGCCGACTGGAAACGCTCGGAATAGAGTTGCCTGATGGTTTCGTAGTTGGCCTGTGCCAAATCCTCTACGTGGAGGCGTTTCTTAAGCGGGTTGTGACCGAAGATTGTAGCGCTGATGGAGTCGCTGAACGCCGTCATGGGTTGCTTGTCGGCGTTTTCAAGTGCCGTCTTGAGATAAGCTATCGTGTTGTTGTAACCGTCAACATCGTTGGCCGGTTTCTGGAAACGCAGATATATCAGTTCGAAAAGCGTGCGGAGGTCTTTGGGAGTTGAGCTGCCGCTGAGGTTGTCGGTAATCTCTCCAAGGGAAACTTTCACGCTGGCCTGTTTGCCGGCAAGCTTTTTCTCGAGTTCCGTTGAGGTGAAGTTGCCCAAACCGGTCGAACCGATAACGTTTTCCAATAAGGATGCGTTGATGTGTTCCTTGGCGGGAATAAGACTTTGGCCGCCGAAACTCGTTGCAGAGAAGAGGATTTCAGCATCGTTATAATCCGTTTTCTTGAAGAATACACGGGCGCCGTTGCCCAATGTCCAGCAAGTGTAGCCGAAGTCTGCCGCGTTTTCTTTCTTTATTTTTACGGCTTTTGGCAATTGCGGTACGAGAGGCTCATCCTTGACATTGTCCACGTAAGCCTCAAGCTGCGCGGCTTTGGCGGCAGCTACGGCATTTTTGAACTGCTCCACGGTGGGAACGGCTACATCTTCTTTTTCCGGATACATAGCCAGACACACAAAGTTGGTGTCGGTTGAGGCCGTGTACTCTTTGAATACGGCCGAAATGGCTTCAGCGGGAATGTTGGGGGCCAACATCTTATAGGTATTGTATTCCGTTTCGATGTCGGGTATAGGATCGCCTTCGAGGAAGTGACGCACGTACTGCGGCACGTAGAAACTGTTTTTCTGCTTCTCGCGGTTGTCGTAAATACGTTCCATGCCGCTCAGAAATTCTTCGCGGGCACGGATAATCTCCGTAGCCGTGAAACCGAAACGGTTGATGCGTTCGATTTCTTCCATGACAGCCTGTAAAGCCTCTGCGTCTTTACCGGGTTTTGGCAGTATGCCCACGGTAAAGGCATCCATCGTCTTTGAAATCATGTAGTTGTCGTCCTGACCGCCGGCACCGATGAAGGGACATTCCGGTTTTTGGGAAATTTCTCCCAGACGGGCGTTGAGAATCGAAGCGGCTACGCTGTTCATGTAGTTGGCTGCGAGGAACATGGGTGTATTCTTCAATTCCTCTGGCAACGGGTCGTCTTTGAACATTACTTGAATAATGGCACGGGCCTGCTCCTTGTCCTTGTCTATGATATAGATAGGCTCAGAGGTGGCAGGTACGGGATAATGTTCGTAGGCGGCTGCATTTTCGGGCATTACGATTGGCGAGAAGAGAGCTTTTATTTTGGCTTCCACCTTCTCTACGTCAATGTCGCCGACTACGATAACGCCTTGCAAGTCGGGGCGGTACCATTTTTCATAGTAGGCGCGCAGTTCTTCCGGCTTGAAGTTGTCGATAACCTCCATGGTTCCGATGGGATAACGGTAGCCGTAGCGTGAGCCGGGGTAGAGGGCGGGCAGGTTGCGCTCGAAGATGCGGCTTGAGGCACTGCTGCGCATGCGCCATTCCTCATGTATAACGCCGCGCTCCTTGTCTATTTCCTTGGTGGCGAGTGTGAGTCCGTCGGCCCAGTCGCGGAGGATGAGCAGGCAGGAGTCTACGTTATTTTCCGTTACGGGCACATCATCGATGTTGTATACCGTTTCGTCCGTCGAGGTGTAGGCGTTGAGGTTGAGGCCGAACTTTACGCCGATGCCCTCGCAATATTTCAGGAGTCTGTCATCGGGGAAGTTGTCGGTGCCGTTGAAACACATGTGCTCGAGGAAGTGTGCCAAACCGCGTTGGTTGTCTTCTTCCTGTACCGAACCTACTTTTTGTGCGATGTAAAAGTTGGCGCGGTTTTCAGGCAGGGCGTTGTGGCGGATGTAATAAGTCAACCCGTTGGGGAGCTTGCCGTATCTGACAGCCTTGTCCATTGGCAGCTGCGGAAGCTGCTGTGCCATTGCCGGCAACACGAGCAGGGCTACCAGCAACAGCAGGAATGATTTGAACTGGTTCATTGATTATGATGATTAATTGATAGTGTGTTCTGACGGTTGTAGGAAAAATCGGAAGGCAG
>ERZ778513.1301-NODE-1301-length-15466-cov-9.814029_pt1 | contig 15466 bp, 14 predicted proteins | sample MGYA00510345_ERZ778513 | MGnify/ENA primary metagenome ERZ778513 (study PRJEB29527, sample SAMN07138966) | mouse gut metagenome | material: feces | host: mouse | place: China:Nanjing | collected 2016-01-25 ... | reverse complement strand
AATGAAAAATGAAATTTAATGGACTTAGTGACAAAGAGGTCGAGCAGTCACGTGGACAGTATGGTTCTAATGAGATTCCAGATTCGGAACCTACCACCTTCTGGGAGGAGTTTAAGGAGACTTTTGGGGATCCTATGATTAAAATCCTTCTGGCAATTGCAGCACTGATGATTGTTATGTTTTTCTTTGGCTACGCGGAGATTTATGAGCCTTTGGGAACGATTGTTGCAGTGTTGGTGGTGGCGTTTGTTTCGGCAAAGACAGGCGTGGCAAGTGATACTAAGTATCGTGAACTGAAGGACAGCACCGAGAAAGACAAGTGCAAAGTCTACAGAAACGGGGTTGTTACAGTTATTGAAGTGGATGATGTCGTTGTTGGGGACAAAGTTTTACTTCAATCAGGTGATAAAGTACCAGCGGATGGTATTCTGATTGATGGGGCACTTAAAGTAGACAATTCTGCCTTAAATGGAGAGGCAGAGGAGTGTAAAAAGACAGCAGCAGATCCAAGTGTGCAACTTGCAGATGATATTACTGGTGATACTTTTGTGGACAAGTATTCTCTGTTTCGCGGTGCTGTGATTTTTGACGGGGAAGGTGTTCTTGATGTCAGAAAAGTTGGCTTAAAGACTATGATGGGTAAGATGGCAGAGGAGATGCAAGAGGATGAGCCAGATTCACCGTTAAAAGTAAAGCTTGCCAAACTTGCCAAGCAGATCTCGACTTTTGGTTATATTGGTGCTGTTGTGATTGCACTCTTTTATCTGGCACATGCAATTCTTGTATTTGAGGGTGGTGCTTCAGGATATTTTGCGCAGCCAATACCAGATATTATTAAGAATGTAATCGATGCAGTATCACTTGCGGTTGTAATTGTTGTCTGTGCAGTGCCAGAGGGACTTCCTCTAATGATTTCACTTGTTTTAATGCAAAATACAAGTAAAATGCTCGACCACAATGTTCTTGTTAGAAAGGCGGAAGGTATTGAGACAGCAGGTTCATTAAATATTCTTTTTAGTGATAAGACAGGTACAATTACAAAAGGATCACTGGAAGTAGTCGATTTCTTCTGTGCAGACGGAAATTCAATTGACATTCCACAGTTGAGTAAACACAGTAAGATAAAAGGATTGATTGACCTTGCAATTGGTAAAAATACACAATCTCTGTTTGATGCGTCACACAGAGTTATTGGCGGAAATGCTACTGATCAGGCGTTGATGAAGTTTATTGGAGAAGATACCTTTAATAGTTTGGCCTCCAACAAGGAGTATGTTGTCTCTGCCCAGCAGGGATTTAACTCGACCAACAAATTTAGCCAAGCGCGGATTGACAGTGTGGGTAAGACATTTTACAAAGGTGCACCAGAGCGGCTTCTTGCAGCGGCGACAAAATATCTGGATGCCGACGGCAATATCAAAGATATAGACAAAGCAGTGCTAGACAGAAAGATTGATGAGCTTGCAGCGAAGGCAATGCGTGTACTTGCGTTTGGCTATTCTGAGAGTTCACTTGTGGAGAGCAAGATCAATGATGATATTGTTATTATCGGTTTAGTGGGCATTCGTGATGATGTGAGACCAGAAGCAAGAGATGCCATTAGGGAAGTACAAAATGCTGGTATTCAGGTTGTTATGATTACTGGAGACAGACTCGAGACTGCTGTGGCAATTGCAAAGGATGCAGGTTTGTTAAAGAGCAATGACGAGATGGCGCTTTCCTCAGCACAATTAAATGAGATGTCAGATGAAGAAGTAAAGAAGATTATACCCAAAATTCGTGTAATTGCAAGAGCGCTTCCAACGGATAAATCGCGTATGGTAAGGCTTTGCCAAGAGATGAATCTTGTTGTTGGTATGACTGGCGATGGCGTGAACGATTCGCCAGCATTAAAGCGTGCGGATGTGGGATTTGCTATGGGTAGTGGTACAGAGGCCGCTAAGGAAGCTGGTAAAATTGTTATTCTTGATGATAACTTTAAGTCCATTAAAGACGCTATTTTGTATGGACGTACTATCTATCACAATATTTTAAAATTCTGCAGGTTCCAGTTGGTAATTAATGTGACTGCGGTTGTGGTAAGTGCCATCGCACCATTCTTTGGGGTAGACGAGCCATTAAAGGTAACACATTTATTGTTTGTAAACCTTGTTATGGATAGTCTTGGTGCGATTATGCTTGGCAATGAGCCAGCACTGGAAAAATATATGCGTGAAAAGCCAAGACGCAGAGATGAGAGTATTGTGAGCAAACCGATGATGGCGCAGATTTTGACAATGGGTCTGTGGCTTACTGTAGTTAGTTTTGTATATCTAAAAACACCATTTTTTGTTGATTTATTTGACACAGAAGAACAACATTTGACAGGTTATTTTGTATTGTTTATTGTAAGTGCATTGTTCAATGGTTTCAATGTTAGAGATGACGGATTTGGCATCTTTAAGGGGCTTGACCAAAATACAGGATTTATTAAGGTCTTTTTGACAATTATTCTTGTGCAGGCATTGATTGTGAACGCGGCGCTAATACCATTTACAGTATTTACGTGGATTGGGAATATGTTTAGCTGTGAGCCTTTTGGCATTATGGGTTGGATTTGGATTGTGGTGCTCGCAGTCACAATGATTCCTGTAGACATGGTTAGAAAACTTGTTGTAAATAAGAAATAGAAGGATTTTGTCAAGAGGATATATTATAATGACACGAATACCGAAAATAAAACAGCTTCAGACTACTGCCGCTGGAACGATAACGATTAATTGGGATTTGGTTGAGCAAATAATTGGATTTCAATTGCACGATAATTTAAAAAATTTCTACTCACGAATTTTAGGAAGCAAAAATAAGTATGGTACAATTTCTGGACAAATAAAGTTTAATCCTGTCGGATTTGTAAAGAGATATGTCAATAGAGAGGACTGGTTGGTAAATGCGAACAATACAAGCCATGCCGAGCTTTCACTGGATTTATTGACAGAGACAGATGTTGCATATGTGGTAGATTATCTTCAAGAGGCATTTAAGGGTGCTTGGACAGGTGGAAATGATTTTGGCAACAGAGCGTATATTGGTGATATACTTATTAACATGGGTCAAATAACACTTGTTTTTAATAATGATACCGGCAAATTTGAGTGGGTGGATTTTGGATATGGGTATTTTGAAGTATATGAGGAAAATCCTTACGGGATTGTAGCTGATCATACACAAGAATTTCTTGATAAGTTTATGCTTGTTAAAAAATGTTAGCAGGATTGGTTTTGATAAAGCAAAGTGAGTTGGTTCACTTTGCTTTATTTATGCACAGGGGTGCGTAAGGAAATTAGCAGCTTTGCTACACGCACCCGGCGCACAAGTAGGGGTTTTTACTTGATTTATGGAAGATAATGTGGAGGCAGAAATGATTGTATTTCATACAGATTTGGACAATACGTTGATTTATTCGTATAAGCATGATATTGGAAGTCAGAAATGTTGCGTTGAAATTTATCGTGAAAGGGAAATTTCGTTTATTACACAGGAAACTTATCGTCTTTTGGAGAAGCTTATGAAACAAGAAAAATGTGCTAATCAGCTTTTAGTTGTGCCGACTACCACTAGAACAATAGAGCAGTATCAAAGAATTAATCTAGGTGTGGGAGCATTTTCATATGTGCTTGTCTGCAATGGAGGAGTTCTTCTTGTTGATGGAAAAGAAGATGAAAAGTGGTATCAAGATTCACTAAAACGGATTCGGAATAGCATAGAAGAATTGCATAAAGCGTTAGAATTGCTAAATCGAGATATGCGCAGAATTTTTGAACTACGATTTATTAAATCGTTATTTGTATTTACAAAATGTGAGCAACCAGAGGCCGTAGTAGAAGATTTGAAAGGATTGTTAAATACAGAAGTTGTGGATGTTTTTCACAATGGGACTAAAGTGTATGTTATTCCCAAAACATTAAATAAAGGAATCGCAGTTGATCGATTTCGAGATTATATTTGTTCTGATTTTGTGATAGCAGCAGGAGACAGTATATTTGATATTTCTATGTTGGAGGCGGCCGATCAGGGAATCGCTGCGCCAGAATTGGCGCAGCAATATTCTTTTTCGCAAAAAGTAATCTATCCATCAACAGAGAAGGTTTATGCGGAAGCTATGCTTGAGACAGTGCTTGCGCTTGCGAAGCGTTACAACTGAAGGAACAGATTAATTTGGTCTGTGTCCAAGTCGACCGCCATCCATGCCAAGACTAATGCCACTTGCGCGTTCATTTGGCTGTATAATAACTGTTACAGGTTGGCGAGCGTTCCATTCAAAACTGTACGATTCTCCAGAAGTTTGACCAATGAAGGTTTTCCAGTTAACATCCATCTTGACATCTGGGTCACAGTAACCATTTCCCATCCAGCAAACTACGGCGTCAGGGTCGACAGTGAGCGTAGAACCTGTTTGGATATTGCTTAGAACGATTGGATTGCCATCGATTAAAATTGCAACATATGCGTTAGGGCCTATCCCTGCCAGCGTCGATGTGGCGAGTCCTTTCTGTGATATGACACCACAGCCGATAAATCGTACATCATACTTACAATCTGGCGTAAATGCAAGAATATTTTCGGATTCAATGGAGAGAATCTCGCCTTGTTGAAGTTGGTACACAACTACGTGTTGAGCATGGTTTGCATAGTAGGTAACACTATCGCCGTTCATCATAACTTTCATGAGAGGAAGATTTTCACCTGTTACACGTCGCATAAGTGAGCCTAATAGTGCTTGCCCTGCATTTTGCTGTGGCCCGAGCAGTAATTTCTCAAATTTATAATTTTTTTGTCCGCCATTTTCACCGCAGATAAATGACCCTGCTTTGGTAAACAAAACATCATTTCCACGACAAGTTACTTTTAAGGTTAATTCATTAATTACTTCAAATATTAACATTGATTTATACTCCTTTTTATTCTCGCGAACAATAAGCCAAGCAACTGTGAGGCAGATATTTGGTGAATGCTGCGAGGCGTTAATACCCCATAGCTTGCTGCGGGGTGTTGATTTTATATAGTTTCTCGAAATCTTTCTTGCATCTACTTTGCAGTAGAATTTTTAAGGTTAAATTACTTGCACACCATAAAGCTCACATAATCCTGCAAGGTCTTTGGCAACACCATTTCCAATAGCGTTAAATTTCCATGAACCATTATGTAAATAGAGTTCTCCAATCATCATAGAAATGATATTATTATAGTATTCTGTCATTAGAAAACTTACAAGTTCTTTGTTAGATTGGTCCATAATTCGTATATAGGCGTCTTTTAACATGCCAAAGTGCAGTCTGTTTTTTAGTGCATCATTGATGGTGAGGACAAAAACAATCTTTTTCACCTGCGAATTGAGTTTGGTAAAATCAATTTGAATCAATTCTCGGTCGGAACTGCCGCCTTCAACAAATTTTGTGCTGTGATCAGGGCTGATTGTCTGACCATAAAATACAAACCAAGAATCGCCAATAACCTTTCCGTTTGCACCAAGTAGGAATGCGGAGACATCCACATCACACCGTGCATCAGTAACATTCCAACCAAAACAAGCATTAATGGTAGTAAGCACAGATGTAGATAACAGTGTCTTTTGCCCCTTTTGCACTTTGTTGTACAACATAGGGATTGGTTTTGCTGCGGGTACTCCAGGAGTACTTGCTGTATTTTGTTGTCCCGCAGTTAGTGCAGGCTGAATATTTTGTGATTGACGTGGTGGTCTGTTTTGTAGCGCTTGTTGTGTTCTATTTTGTGGCTGGTTATATTGAGGCGTTTGTTGTGTTCTATTTTGTGGCTGGTTATATTGAGGCGTTTGCTGTGTTCTATTTTGTGGCTGGTTATATTGAGGCGTTTGCTGTGCTCTATTTTGTGGTTGGTTATATTGAGGCGTTTGCTGTGCTCTATTTTGTGGCTGACCAGATGTTGTAGGAGTACTGTTTGTTCTAGGATTTTTAATAAGAGTCATGATATTATTTTGGTTTTTTACACTTTGTTTTTCTGGTATATTTATTGAGAGAATGGAATTATGGTTCATGACACCAGTGGATTTTGTTGCTGTATTGATCATTGTGTTCCTCCATACAGTAAAGATAGCTTTTTGAAAAATTCCTTACAATTATATTTGTATTAGATTTTCTAATTCCTAATTATAGCACAATAAAAAAATTCATACATTAAATTCAAATTAAAATTATATTGTGTTATTTTTATTTGCAATAGGTTTTAGTACGCTATTAAATTAATATAAGAAACAAGTTGTTGTACAAATGGGTTTTTATCTGCTAGATATGTACTTTTTTGTAGAGTTAATAGTAAATACTAAGTCTTATAGGAACAAAAATCAGATTTTATACTTTGTATTAAATAATACTTGTAATTTTTATGGTACTGATTATAATGAAAGTATGGGTGGACGTTCTATTGATTGTTTAAGAACTGTTAAGAAAGAATTTTTATTTGGTCAGAAATTGTGTTTGGTATAGAAAGATGAATCTTTTTTCTACTTGATTTTTGGTATTCTGCTAACAATCTTATAGTATAAGACACAGCCAAGATAAGGATAATAATTATAATAGATAGATTATCGCAATCTTCTTCGTTTTGCAGCAAATATTTTGTTAGATACACACGAATTAGTTGATGTGTTTCTAACAAAAATTATGTAATATGAAGTGTAAAAAGATTTCAAGAGTCTATCGAAATGATTGGGAGGAATTTATGGATTTTTTTGACTTGTTGACAATGATTGGTGGTCTTGCACTGTTTTTGTATGGAATGCATCTTCTTAGTGAGGGACTTGAGAAGCTTTCTGGTGGGCGTCTTGAGCGTGTTCTTGAAAATTTGACAAATAACAGGTTTAAAGCTGTGTTGTTGGGAGCAGGCGTGACAGCGGTCATTCAATCTTCATCTGCAACTACTGTCATGGTGGTTGGTTTTGTAAACTCAGGTATAATGAAACTTTCGCAGGCAATTGGAATTATTATGGGTGCGAATGTTGGAACGACTATCACTTCATGGCTTTTGAGTTTGACTGGCATTGAGAGTGATAACTTTTTTTTGCAGCTTGTTAAACCAACCTCTTTTTCACCAATTCTGGCTGTGATTGGTGTGGTGTTTATTCTTTTTCTGAAAAATGGCAGAAAACGCGATTTAGGTTCGATTCTGGTTGGATTTGCGATATTGATGACAGGAATGGATACAATGTCATCAGCTATGAAACCGTTAAGTCAAGTTCCATGGTTTACGGGGCTTTTTACAATGTTTACCAATCCGGTCCTTGGACTGCTTGTAGGTGCATTGATTACAGCAGTTATTCAATCTTCTTCGGCATCTGTTGGTATTTTGCAGGCGCTGTGTGCGACAGGAAGCATTAATTATGCAGCGGCTGTACCAATTATTCTTGGACAGAACATTGGTACATGTGCCACAGCGATGATGTCAGGTGTTGGAGCGAGCAAAAATGCGCGGCGTGCTTCGATTGTTCATTTGCTTTTTAATGTGATTGGAACAGCAATTTTTTTGATTGTATTTTATATTTTACATGCATTTATTAATTTTGAGTTTATGGAGGAAGCGGCAGACAGCGCTGGAATTGCGCTTGTGCATACAGGGTTTAATGTGACTGCAACTTTGATTTTATTGCCCTTTGCAAATGTTTTAGAGAAATTATCGTTGATTTTAATTAAGCCAGATGAGGAGGAGGAACGTCAGGCACAAGAGAATGAGCTGTTTGCTAAGATGGACGAGCGTTTTTTGAACACACCATCTTTTGCGTTGGAGCAAGCATATTCTTATACAATGAAAATGGCAGAGCTTACAAAGGAAGCTTTGAATTTGGCAGCAGATAACTTGTTTGTCTATGACAAGAAAAATGCAAAAGATGTAGAGCAGATGGAAAGTCTAGTGGATCGTTATGAAGATGAAATTAGTGGTTACTTGGTGAAACTTTCGAGCCGAAATTTAAGTGAGCCAGATTCGAGAAAACTTACAATGCTTCTTCACAGTGTAGGAGATTTGGAGCGAATCTCTGATCATGCTATAAATTTGGTGGATTGTGCAAAGACAATGGATAAGAAAGAACAACAATTTTCGGAGAAGGCTACTGAGGAGTTACAAGTATTTTCACAGGCGGTTCGAGATATCGTTAGCGCCTCTGTAGAAGTCTTGAGAACAGAGGATATGGAGGCGGCAAAAGCAATTGAACCTTTTGAAGAAGCGATTGATATTTTGCAGAAGGAAATGAAAAAGCGTCATATGAAACGGCTAAAAAAGGGAAAATGCACACCAGAATTGGGCTTTATTCTTTCGGATATCACAAATAACTACGAGCGAATTGCTGACCATTGTTCTAATCTTGCAATCAATATGATGCAACTGTATGAGGATGATACACATGCACATGAGTATGTGGAACAGTTGGAGAAGGAAGAAGGAAGTGCATTTGACAAAATGTGCCAAGCGTGTCTACAACGCTATGCACTGCCTGGAAAGGTTGTGAAGTAAAAAAAACAAAACAAATGTTTGTTGTGTTTTTATAAAAAAATACTTGATAGCACACAGAAAAGACGTAAAATAAGACTGAAAATCATAAATTATTTCAATAAATTTTAGTAAATTATACAAAATTTGCTGTGACAGTGTATTTTTTGTTGTGTTAGAAAAAAAATTAAATTATAATATACTCGTTAAGTTTAGCGCGCTAAAGTGTTGAAAGGCACATTGTTTGAAAGGGATATTTTTATTAATTAAGGAGGAGTCAGTATGTCTTATGTAGATGAGGTTTTAGAGCTTGTAAAGAAAAAGAATGCAAGCGAGCCGGAGTTTATCCAGGCTGTGACAGAGGTTTTAAATTCACTTAGACCTGTTGTTGAGGCAAATGAGGAGCTTTACAAAAAGAACGCAATTCTCGAGAGAATTACAGAGCCTGATCGTCAGCTTATGTTTCGTGTACCATGGGTAGATGACAAAGGACAGGTGCAGGTAAACAGGGGATTCCGCGTACAGTTTAACAATGCGATTGGACCTTACAAGGGAGGCCTTCGCTTACACCCTTCTGTAAATTTGGGGATTATTAAGTTTTTGGGATTTGAGCAGATTTTCAAAAATTCTCTCACAAGTTTGCCAATTGGTGGTGGCAAGGGTGGCTCTGATTTTGACCCAAAGGGCAAGTCTGATAGAGAGATTATGGCGTTCTGCCAAAGTTTTATGACAGAGCTTTCTAAGTACATTGGTGCAGATGTGGATGTTCCGGCTGGGGATATTGGGACAGGTGCAAGAGAAATTGGTTTTATGTTCGGACAGTACAAGAGAATTAAAGGTACTTTTGAGGGGGTACTCACAGGTAAGGGACTTACATATGGTGGCTCTTTGGCACGTACAGAAGCGACTGGTTATGGTCTTCTTTATCTGACACAGGAATTGATGAAGTGTCACGGTGAGTCTATAGAAGGTAAGACAGTCGTTGTATCTGGTGCTGGAAATGTTGCAATTTATGCGACACAAAAGGCACAGCAGATGGGTGCAAAGGTTGTTACATGTTCTGATTCTACAGGTTGGATTTATGATGCAGAAGGAATTGATGTTGCTCTGCTTAAAGAAGTAAAAGAAGTAAAGAGAGCGAGATTGACAGAGTACGCAGCAGCAAGACCTAGTGCAGAGTATCACGAAGGACGCGGAGTATGGCAGATTAAGTGCGATATTGCACTTCCATGTGCAACACAAAATGAACTTCTTATTGAGGATGCAAAGCAGCTTGTAGCAAATGGTTGCAAATGTGTCTGCGAGGGCGCAAACATGCCTACAACAATTGATGCGACAGAGTATTTGCAGCAGAATGGTGTATGGTTTGTTGGTGGTAAGGCTGCAAATGCAGGTGGTGTTGCTACATCAGCATTGGAGATGTCACAGAATAGTGAGCGTTTGAGCTGGAGTTTTGAGGAAGTTGACGCAAAATTGCAGAATATTATGGTAAATATTTATCATAATATTGATGATGCAGCAAAGAGATATGGCATGGAAGGCAACTATGTGGCTGGTGCAAACATAGCAGGTTTCGAGAAGGTAGTTAATGCAATGCTTGCGCAGGGCGTGTGCTAATGAGGAAAAAAGAATCCTTATAGTTATTAGTTTTTACAATGATAAAAAATATTCACAACAACATATCAACAACACTAACAAATAGTGTGAAATTAGTATTTCATACATCCTGATTTGAGTACCCGCAAAAGCGGGCATATGGGAGTAGTGTGTAAAAAGAGGGTGATTATTTATCATAATCACCCTCTTTTTAGGTGCACGAATGCAGAGAAGAACTATGCAGCGAAAGTTGCCCGCATTTTATCAGATAAAGAAGTCTTTCTGTTTTATTCTGCTACAACTGAAATTCTCTGCTGAATGTGGTTGCCATTTAAGGCTTCATCAACCATAGCAACTGCATAGTCGGCATAACTGATTACGCTTTCTCCTTTAGTGTTCAATGTCAATTCTTCACCGGCTAAGATATATTTTCCGGTTTTTGCCCCATCTGCTTGGAAATCGCCGGCAGGACTAATATATGTCCATCTTACATCAGTTCTAGTTCGAAGCGCATCAAGTGCTTTTCCCATATTGGAAGCAAGTGGCTTGAACATTTCTGGGAAGTCTGCCCCGTCCATGACCTGTATTGTATGCTCTGGGTTCACATATAGGCTACCCGCTCCGCCAACAACAAGAAGTCTTGTTCTCTTGCCACTTACAAGGTCGCAAAGATGTTTCAGGGAAGTGTTATGTTGTGGTAGCGTTTTCGGCGTCCATGCACCAAAAGCGTCAATCACAACATCAAAGCCCTCCAAATCGGCTGCAGTCAAATCAAACAGGTCTTTCTGAATGACCTGTTTTGCTGCTGATTGGTTTTCTCCACGCACAATGGCAGTAACATCTGCCCCTCTTGTGATAGCTTCCTCGACAATCAACTTACCTTCTTTACCATTTGCACAAATAACTGCGATTTTCATAGTCTCGTTCCTCCTATATTTTCTTTTTTGATTTTGTTTGCGGTTTATTTTCCCTGCCTGTAAGACTATAATATATCTGTAGAGTAAAAACGTAAAGTAAGCACTTTATTGTGCTGTAGTTACCTAAAAGAAACTATTATGAAGAAGTAAGGGATTTTTATTAAAAAAATTTATTTACCTGTCCGATAGAAACCATTTTAATGCTTATCAGTGACCGTTGGAAGGTTCTTATTATGCATGGCATGGTCTGCTGCAAGGTACAAAGCGTTTTGGAGCGTTAAAAAATCTGTTGGAAATATTTTGCAATATTCTTTGATTCAAGTAAAAAATTAAAGAATATCAATATGATTTTAAAAGAAATAGTAATTCCATTTGTGTCGAATATATTAAATCTTAACAAATTAAAATAATTGAAATTAGAATGCATTCTTAGTGATTCTATAATTTTAAATTTTTATAGAATCACTGAGAATGTATTTTTTATATAATAATGTTAAATGGGTATTGACTAGACTGTTACTGTACGGTTTAGAATAAATAAGAAAATAAAACAAAAGAAAGGAAATCAGGTTATGAAAAAAATGAAACGATTTGGTATAGTTATTGTTGGTGCTGTCATTGTAATTGGGGTATTGTGGCTCTGTTTTGGAGAAAAAATTAAAATACTTTATACATCGCTAAATAGTTTTAAAAATGAAAATTTAGCACATACATTTCAGCATACACCAGAAATACAACCGACGAAGAAAATAAGCAAAGAAGGAGAAACATTTCACTTTTTGAAAGAAGATAACACTAAATTGGCAGAAGGGTTTCATTTTAAAGATACATTTTATCCTTCTGAAAAATTTATGGAGGATACGAAAACTTCGGCTATGCTTGTTATTAAAAATGATGTAATTAAATACGAAGAATACTTTTTTGGCGGAGATGAAAATACATTGTTTTCTTCCAATTCGATGGGAAAGTCCTTTGTGTCGGCTTTAATGGGGATTGCTGTATCAGAAGGATATATTGAAAGTATTGAGGATCCGATTGGGAAGTATATTCCAGAGTTTGTTGGAACGGAGTTGGAAAATATTCCTATTAGAGCGTGCTTGCAAATGGCTTCTGGAATTAATTTTGATGAAGATACCGATATGAGTAATTTTTCTATGCGTACTTTAATAGGTACACCTGCAATGAAGGTTATTGCAAAATATGGATTGCAAGAGGAACCCTATACTTATCGAAGGTATTTGAGTATTAATACAGAGATTTTGGGACAGGTCATTAAAAATGCCACTGGATGCGGTCTCGCAGAATATATGGAAGAAAAGCTCTGGAAAAAGATTGGAGTAGAACATGATGCATATTGGACATTAAGCAATGACACAGAACTTGCAATGGGAGGACTAAGTGTTTCTCTTAGAGACTATGCGCGATTTGCGAGGTTGTATTTGAACGAGGGCAGTTATCAGGGGAAGCAAATTCTTACAAAAGAATGGGTAAAAGAGAGTATGGATGTCAGTGCAGAATATTCCAAACCGGGCGCGAACAGAGATGCTTATAATGTGATTGGATATGGATATCAGTGGTGGGTGCCAGAAGGAAATCAGGGTGAATTTATGGCGATAGGCGTCTATGGGCAGTGGATTTATGTCAATCCGTCAAAGCAGATAATTATTGTAAAGACTAGCGCAGACCCTGATTTTATGGCAGAAGATTATGAACTAAAGCATATAGAATTTTTCCGAGCTATTGCAGATGGGATTTCATAGAACAGTCGATATTGTTATTTTGAGTGAGCCTTTACAGCGTGGGCTGCTTTCATGAATGTAAAATATAGGAGAGTTTACAGTTATCCATCAATAGGGATTTCAATTTGTACAATGTAATCGTCAATCCGGTCAATGACATTCTCATTGATTCCCATTTCATAAGCAAAATCATGAAGTGTTAGATTGTGTTGTTTGGCAAATGCAAAAATTTCTTCGTACCGCTGAGGGAGTTTATCCCAATCCCCTTTATGAAAAGCACTTAAGTATTTTCCCGTAGGAGGTATGTGAAGACCTGTCTGATATGTAAGGAAGGGAATCTCAATAAACAGTTTGGAATAATCGTTATAATTGCCAGCAAGAAGACTGGAAACAGGAATCATGGAACCATAGGAGGCATCATGCAAGCGTCCAAGCTGATATTTTTCCGTTTCGGCTGTAATAAGTTCTACTTCATCTTCAAAAGAGGTTTCCTGATTGATATCAACTGTGACCAGATAACGTTCTTTGCGTTCGACAATGCTGATTTCAGATAAATTCATTGTCAACAGAGTAGACATGTTTTGGTGGTGTGTACATAGGGTGGTGCGAACTGCCTGCAGATGCGTAATACGCAGGTCAAGGGCTGCTATTTTATCTTCCAAAAGGTCCTTTAAATTGCCAGCAGAGCGGTTTTTCATAAAATCCTGTATTTCAGGAATGGAAACATCCAATTCCCGAAGTAAAAGGATTGTTTCCAAGATAGGGCTTTGATGATAGTTATAGCACCGATATCCATTTTCAGGATTGATACAGGCAGGTTTAAATAATCCGATTTCATCATACCACATTAATGTTTTTTTATTGATTCCATGCATGGTGGCAAACTGACCAATTGTAAGAAGCTTATTTGTTTTATTCATAATGAATCTACCTCTTTTATGTTAATAAATTTGACTGTACTGTTACTGTATGGTCTATGATACGATATATAGGAAGAAAATACAAGATATACTTTTGCAATATCTGGAACAAAAGACTTTGCAAGTACATCTTGGTGATTGGAGAAAAAGTTTATGGAAAACCTAAACGTATATGAAAAACCTGTAACATTAAACAATATTTTAAAATTTGCTGTGCCAACGATTGTCATGACAGTATTTATGTCTTTTTATACAATGGTTGATGGTCTATTTGTGTCAAATTTAATTGGTACGAATGCATTGTCAGCAATTAATCTGACAGCGCCGATTATCCAGCTTGTCACAGCAATCTCTACCATGCTTGCCACTGGCGGCAGTGCAGTTATTATGAAGAAGATGGGGGAGCACAAGACGGACGAGGCAAAGGAAGATTTTACCTTTTTGATTCTGATAAATGTCATTGTAGGGATTGTGATGTGTATAGTCGGGTATCTGACAATGCATCAGATTTTTGCTGGAATGAACCTTTCCTCTGATGTAGAAAGATACTGTGTGGAATATTTAAGCCGTTATCTGGCGTTCACTGTGCCAATTCTTCTAATGAATAACTTTACTCTTTATATGATTGCCAGCGAAAAGGCTAATCTTTCTTTAGCCTGTTCTGTGACAGGTGGTGTTTTGAACATGGTGCTTGACTATGTGTTTATTGCAGGGGTTGATATGGGAATTAGCGGTGCGGCAATTGCAACTGGACTTGGATATTCTGTGACAGCAGTTGTTGGTCTGTTTGTTTTTAGCCATAAAAAGAGCTTGTTGCATTTTAAGAAACCTGTGTTGCGGTTCAAAGTTCTTGTAAGTGCAGCTACAAATGGATGCTCGGAGATGGCAACTGCACTTGTCACTGGAATTATCACAATGATGTTTAACTGGACGATGCTTCATTATGTAGGGGAGGATGGCGTTGCAGCGGTTACGATTATTATGTATGTACTGATGTTTGTTAGTTCTCTTTACACAGGGTATTCTTATGGGGTTGCGCCCATGTTGAGTTTTTATTATGGAGAACAAAACCATGAAAAATTGAAAAAATTGGTTGCGGTGAGTTTAAAGGTAATTACATTTATTTCTGTGATTACGGTTGCAGCTTCCTTTTTACTGACAAAGCCATTAGTGTCTGTATTTGCAAGACTAGACAATCCAGTACACGCTTTGGCAGTAACAGGAAATAGGATATGTACAGTTGCATTGTTCTTTATTGGGTTTAATATCTTTGCCAGTGGAATGTTTACCGCATTATCAAATGGCGTTGTTTCGGCTGTTCTTGCATTTTCCAGATCGTTTGTATTTATGTTGATTGCCATGATCGTGCTTCCTTTGCTTCTTGGAGTGAATGGTATCTGGTTGGCAACACCGGCAGCAGAATTGATGGCGCTTGCTTTGTCTGTTTTTCTATTCTTGAAATATAGAAAGAGGTATGGCTATTAAAGAATGGGAAATAATTAATTGAAAATATTATCATTTTGGTAGTATTTTTTTAATGTGGGCGCAATCCCATTAGCTTTAGAGGATGGGTTAAGCCCACAAAACTAACGCTTGCCACGATCTATATTTTCTGTTATGGTAAATCCATACACGAACATTGATAACTGTATATAGGTGGTTGTGCTGAGAAATGATGATGCAAAAACCAAGCTTTCCTTCGGCACGTAAAATATACAAGGTAGGAATGTATGGTATCAACCGTTATAGGGCAGGGACTGCCCGAATTAACGCCTGTGGAGATAGTAGGTAAACCAAA
>ERZ778513.1291-NODE-1291-length-15576-cov-33.054893_pt1 | contig 15576 bp, 18 predicted proteins | sample MGYA00510345_ERZ778513 | MGnify/ENA primary metagenome ERZ778513 (study PRJEB29527, sample SAMN07138966) | mouse gut metagenome | material: feces | host: mouse | place: China:Nanjing | collected 2016-01-25 ... | reverse complement strand
CATGTACGGTTCTGAGGGGGGAAAGGGGCAGTAATGTCCCTGACCTACCCGATCGGCCCAGCGACTTGGAACAGCGCGAGGGACGTGCCATACGCAAGGGCAACGAGGTTGCCAAACTCCACAATGACAACAAGGTGGATGTCATAATCTATGCCGTTGAACGCTCACTCGATGCCTATAAGTTCAACCTCCTGCACTGCAAGCAGACCTTCATATCCCAGCTCAAACGCGGGGCGATGGGGCTTCGCACGATCGACGAGGGCAGCTCTGACGAGAAATCCGGCATGAACTACTCGGAGTATGTGGCTATCCTGTCGGGCAACACCGACCTTCTTGAAAAGGCTAAACTTGAAAAGCGCATAGCCGCTATGGAGAGTGAACACCGTTCCTTCAACAAGGGTCTTGGTGACAGCCGTGCCAGACTTCGTGACATCACCGACGAGGTTGAAAAACTGGAAATCATTATCGGCAAGATGGAGGCGGATAACTCCCGCTATGCCGCCGTGGTTCAGCGCGACAGTGAGGGCAACCCGGTCAACGCCCTGAAACTCGACAACTGCCAGTTTACCGACGAGGAACGCATGGGCAAATACCTTCAGGCGTTGGTGAAAAACACTAACACACATGGCGAGTATGTCCGTGTCGGCGAAATCTACGGCTTCCCGGTGTGTATCATCTCGGAGAAAGCAATTGTTGACGGAGTTGAGGCAGTCCACAACCGCTTTGTGGTGGAAGGTCAGTACAAATACACCTACAACAATGGCAATCTCGCAATGTCAGACACCCATGCCGCCTGCATGAACTTCGTAAACGCCCTTGAAAAACTCCCCGACACAATCCGTCAGCACCGTGAACGTGCCGAGAAAAAGCGTGTCGATGTGCCGACCCTTGAAGCCATCGTGTCGCGCAAATGGGGCAAGGAGGACGAGTTGAAGCAACTCAAATCCGAACTCGCCGCCCTCGACCGTAAAATCACCGCTGAGCTGGCTCCAAAACATGATGAAACCGCAGACGGTGAGGAAATCAAGCCAACCGCAGCCTGTCATCAGCAACCAGCCAACAACCCTACACCCCAATCTCCAAACCAACAAGAGGATAAATCTACGCTCGTAGCCGAACCGCATCTAATATATCAAACGGTACATCCATTGCGTTCTACATACAGACCGATTGGATTATGAATTATATCAGCCAGATAGAAGTTAATTTCTATCTGGCTGATATATAGTCATATTTCTACTTGATCTAATATAAAATTATTCTCGCTAAAAAATTTTCTTGCTATTTGATGCAGTCTTTTGGGGTCTTTTTCATCTATTATTAGTATATTTAATTCAATGGACAAAGTATCGCTTGTCAAACAATGCCAATCGGGAGATAGAGAAGCCTTCGGAATTCTCTATCAAACTTATTTTGCGCCTATGCGAGAGGTCGTGGCATATTATATCCATAATGATGATATAGAGCAAGATGTGCTCCATGATGGTTTTCTGATAGCCTATACATCAATAGGCTCTCTCAAAAATGGCGCAAAAATAGAGGCTTGGCTCACCTCTATAATGAAAAACTTGTCACTTCAATACCTGAAGGATGAATCAAGCCACATTTCTGTTCCCATGTCGGATACTGCAATCGCTGATAATGCCATTACATCCGCAGATAACGCTCGTGAATTAACTTGGGAAGAACTGGACAAAATAATCGACAAATTGCCCGAGGGTTATGGCAAAGTTTTTCGGCTTGCGGTTCTTGATGGGCTTTCGCATAAAGAAATTGCCGCGTTGCTTGGTATCGCCCCACATTCTTCATCTTAGCAACTCACGCACGCAAAAGCGATGTTGCGAGGTTTCAAGCAGTATCTTTCCGAAGATGCTGAATTGGAAATTCTTTTGACAGCCACCAACGGGGTGCTGTCACTTGTTGATACCGATGGCAGTCCATACGGAGTGCCTGTTAGTTTCGCATACGACGGATACGGGCACATCTACTTCCACAGTGCGGTGAAAGGGCATAAGATCGACTGCATCAGGGGTGATTCGCGTTGCTCGTTCTGCGTGGTCGGTCAAGACAAGATAGTCCCGGAGGAATTCACATCATACTTCCGCAGTGTCATTGTAAAGGGCAATATCAGTATAATGGCCGTGCAATATGAAATAATGAAAGGACTGTTGCTGATATGTGAGAAGTATTCGCCGGGGATAGACTCCGACAAAGAGATTGCAAAGTGCCTCGGCCATGTCTTGGTATTACGCCTTGACATAAAGAGTATGATAGGAAAAGAAGCTATATAACTTGTGCGCCATCGAAAGGCATCTTCCCGGAGGAGCCTTTTGATGGAATGACATCTGGATGTCAGAAGCTTAACCGCACTTGTATCGGTACTTTCGCCAGAGTGTGACTCTATTTACCCTCCTCTACAGAGCGTTTGCTAAAACATATCATCTTATATTGGTATAGGAGATTTTTATAAAGGAGCCATGCAACATAAATTGTTAATCGTTCTTTCCAATTCGCAGAAAAGTTGTAACTTTGCGTATGGATAATATTATCAGGAGAATAAGAAGTTTTTATCCGATGTCTGACGAGGCATTGCAAATTCTTGTGTCTTGTCTCAAACAACATACATTTCCGGCAAAAACAAAACTAATAAATGCCGGTAAATTTGACAGACAGGTATATTTTATAGAAGAAGGCATTACTCGATCTTTTATTATCCATGACGGTAGAGAGATTACAACCTGGTTTTCAGCAGAAGGCGATGCTACATGCGGATCATGGGATTTATATCGAAATCAGAAAGGTTTTGAATATGTAGAGACTCTGGAGGAGACAATAGCCTTTTCCATATCGATAAATGCTCTAAATAAGCTATATACACAGCATATTGACATTGCAAACTGGATGCGAGTTCTGCAACAGGAAAATTTCCTATGGCTTCAAGAAATGCATATCAACAGGCTTGTGTTGCCTGTTAAAGACAGGTATGTACGATTAGTCAGTAAGTTCCCGAAATTGCTGCAGCGGGTAAATCTTGGATATATAGCTTCGTATCTTGGAACAACTCTGCCTACTTTGAGCAAGATTCGCTCTGAGGTCTGTGCTCAAATAAGTTCGAACGATTTAAGCGCTGATGCGACTCCGTCGTTATCAATACGTTCAGTCACATAATCAGCGCTATTACGTACACTCTCAGAGGCATTACCCATAGCCACACCAATTCCGGCTGCGCGAAGCATTGGAATATCATTGCCTCCGTCGCCAAAAGCAATCGATGTTCTGGAATCAAGATTGTAAAACTTCATCATTTCAATCAATCCTGAACCCTTGTCAACCCCGGAAACATTTATATCAGCAAATACATTACACCATCTTGAAGATGCCAATACCGGAATACGTGACAAAATATCCGTTTCCGTAGAATTATCGGTATAAAGACATATCTGAGTGGTTACATCTGGTAAAAATTCATCCATTAGATTTGTAACTATAGGCAATGGATGGGCAACCATTTCTGCCTCTTCAATAACGCGAGGGGTAATTCGATTTACAAAATGTGTTCCATCGGGAGTTTCTAATGAAACTGCTATATTTTTTTCATCAGAAATTTCTAATAATCGTCTGAACGCGGAAACAGGAATTGGATGGCGTGATACTAAGGTCCCGTCGCGGAGTACACATTCAGTACCGTTCAGACCTACTACTCCATCATAGGGTAAATCCGATATTTCCTGAAGATTGTTCGCCGAACGTCCGGAAGCTATGAATATGAAGATACCATTTCCTTTCAGTTGGTCCAGTGAGCGGGCTGCAGAGACAGGAACTGTATGAGTGTCGAATCTCAACAGAGTGCCGTCAACGTCAAAAAATGCAGCTCGTATGTTAGAATTATCAATCATTTTGCAAAATTAATTATTTACGCTGAGAACGATTTTAATATAGAACAAAAAGCGACTCGACAAAATAGGGTAATTTTGCTGATAAAAAACGAACATAATGAATTTGAACAGCAATAATACACAATGGCTTGACTGGGCAAAGGAACTTCAATTTATTGCCCAGTCGGCCTTGGCATACTGTAAAGACAGTTTCGACATAGAGCGTTTTCAGCGCATAAGGGAAATTTCAGCAGAAATTTTAAGTACATACTCAGGGCTGTCAGTTGAAAAAGTCAAGGGCTTATTCTGCAATGAAAACGGTTTCCAGACTCCCAAACTCGACACCCGTGCTGCAATATTCGATGACGACAAGATTCTTCTTGTTCATGAAACGAATGGCACATGGTCGCTCCCCGGCGGCTGGGTGGATGCTTTGGAAACAATAAAATCAAACACACAGAAAGAGGTCAAGGAAGAAGCCGGTCTTGAAGTGACTGCATCCCGATTGATTGCGGTTCAGGATCGAAATAAACATAATGATCCTCCGTACGCCTACAACGTTTGTAAAGTATTTGTATTATGCGAGATAATCGGAGGTGAATTCACAGCTAATATAGAAACCACTGAAACGGCATATTTCGCTTTGGATGAGCTACCGGTTCTTGCCGAAGAAAAGACAAGCAAAGAACAGATTGCCATGTGTTTTGAAGCTTATAAAAATCCTGATTGGCAGGTAAAATTTGATTAGATACCATGGGAAAAACAGAATTGGAAAAATGCCTTGCCGGAGAATATTTCAACGGGAGTGATAACGTTCTTTCGGAAATGACTCTTTCTGCCAAGCGAATCCTTAAAGAATTTAATAACGTAGATTACGGCAATTCTGCCAAACAATACAAATTACTAAAACAACTATTCGGACGCATAGGCGAAAATGTGTGCGTGGATATTGATTTCCACTGCGAGTATGGGAAACATATTCTGTGTGGCAACCGTGTTATAATCAACATGAACTGTACTTTCGTAGATAATAATATTATCGAAATAGGCGATGATGTACTTATCGCTTCCAACGTACAGATTTATACAGCAACTCATTCCACTCGACTGGAAGAACGAATTGTTAGAAACTGGCAACCGGGTAAAGAAATATGCCATACCTATGCCAAGCCGGTAAAAATATGTAATGGAGCATGGATTGGTGGCGGGGTAATCATACTTCCCGGCATTACGATTGGAGAGAACTCTGTCATAGGTGCAGGAAGTATCGTGACTCATTCAATCCCTTCAAACTGTGTTGCAGTCGGCAGTCCCTGCCGTGTAATAAAAACAATTGATAACCAAATGTAAATCGAATTTAATATACTGCTTTGACATAAATCAAAAATCTTTGCAATGAGACTTGGCGGTACTAATAAATACCGCCAAGTCTGCAATATAACATTATTAAAATTCAATTTAATTTTATGAACAAGGTACTCATTGTAGATGCCTCCGAATCAGACTGTCGGCTTATGGCGGCCTTGCTTGTCAAGTCCGGCTATGAACCGATTGCTGCTGAGACAATGGAGGCAGTAAATGAAGATGTGGCATTATCGCCTTGGCGATCTCAGCGAAGCGTAGAGAGAAACTGCCATCCGGTGCGGTGATGAAATTCGTCCGTGGCACAGCGCAGAAGTCGATCAACTGGCAGAAGACTGAGGGATACGGATTTCCCGTAGCCGCCATAACACTCATTCAAAAAGGGATTATTTTGCAAACTCATATATAATGATTAACTTTGTGGAACAAATCGAAAATACAGCACAGTTCAACAATATGAAATGGCAGTTGTGCATATAGCTACGCTCAACGAATAGCACTCTCAACTAATGCTATTCAGCAATAGGTAGGCTTATCGAAGCCTGCCCTTTATTGCTTTGCCATATATCCCCATTTTACAATTTCATTTTACATTAGGCAGCGTTACACCGCATTATGTGGTGTGGCTTACTGTATCTTATCATATTGATTTGAACAAGTGAATTATAGCTATAAACAAATATGGCTCATCGCATATCCTGTGATGATGAGCTTTCTTATTGAACAGCTGATAAATATAACCGATGCCTTGTTCTTGGGGCATGTCGGTGAAATCGAACTTGGCGCATCCGCACTTGCCGGAATATGGTTCTTGGCAATCTATATGCTTGGCTTAGGGTTCAGTGTAGGGCTGCAAGTTGTAATTGCACGACGCAACGGAGAACAAAAATACGAAGAAACTGGAAAAACGTTTTTTCAAGGCCTGTGTTTCTTACTGATACTTGCGTCATTACTTTGTCTGTTATCAAAGTTCTTTTCTCCACAACTATTAAAGTATCTGATTACCTCTCCCGAAGTCTATAATGCAGTTGTCAAGTATCTGGATTGGCGTATAATAGGATTGTTCTTCTCTTTCCCGTTTCTTGCCATCCGCTCGTTTTTAGTCGGCATTACAGAAACAAGACCTCTGAATTTAGCTGCTTTAACTGCCGTATTGATGAACATTCCTCTCAACTGGCTTTTGATTTTCAGATATGATATGGGTATATCAGGAGCCGCTATCGGCTCTTCATTTGCAGAGTTGTGCTCATTGTTGATATTGGTCGCTTATATGTTTCTTTGCGTAAGAAAACACAAGTATGGTTTATCTTGGCGTATCGACATAAAAATACTAAAAGAAGTGTTTTCTGTCTCTGTCTGGAGTATGCTCCAGTTTTTTACAAGCGTAGCCATCTGGTTCTTGTTTTTTATCGCTATTGAGAGATTGGGAGAAATCGAATTGGCGGTATCTAATATTGTAAGAAGTGTTTCCGCTTTATTCTCTGTTATAGTAACTGCGTTGGCGGCTGTCACAAGCTCTTTGGTAAGCAATTTAATTGGTGTCGGAGAGAGAAATGCTGTTTTTACGCTTTGTCATAAGGTAATCCGATTGGGGCTTTATATCGGCACCCCATTGATTATTATTGCGTTGTCACTTCATCCATTAATTATCGGGGCATATACTGAAAATCCGGTTGTTAAGCAAATCGCATGGCAACCATATGTGGTTATGCTTCTGAATTACTTCTTCGCACTGCCGGGTTATATTTATCTTAATGCGGTGACAGGTACCGGTGCGACAAAGACAGTATTCTTTTTTCAAGTAATCACTACTATCGCCTATTTATTCTGCTTATGGGGATTGAGTAATCTCAATGTCCGATTGGCAACTTATTGGAGCGTGGAATATCTATATGTGATAATGCTCGGTATTCAATCTTTTATTTATCTGAAATTATACAATTCAAAAAACAACAGGATATGATGAATAAAATATATCCCCGTAAGGGTGACACACAAACCGTTTATCTGAACGCGGTGGTCAAAGACCCGTCGATTGAGGTAGGTGATTACACGATTTACAATGATTTTATCTCAGACCCTCGTCAGTTCGAGCAGAATAATGTGCTGTATCATTACCCAATTAATCATGAGCGACTGATAATTGGCAAGTTTTGTTCCATTGCCTGTGGTGTAAAGTTTCTGTTTAACTGTGCCAACCATACTCTAAAATCTTTGTCAACCTATACATTCCCTCTGTTTTATGAAGATTGGGAATTGGAAAAGTCAAATGTAGCCTCTGCTTGGGACAACAAAGGTGACATCGTGATAGGCAATGATGTATGGATTGGTTTTGAGGCAGTTATTCTTGCCGGTGTAAAAATCGGAGATGGTGCCATTATAGGAACAAGAGCAGTAGTAACTAAGGATGTTCCTCCTTACTCTATCGTTGGCGGTATACCGGCAAAAGTAATCCGCAAACGGTATAGCCCGGATATTATTGAGCAACTACTGTCGCTTCGGTGGTGGGATTGGACAAAGGATAGAATAAAAAGAAATCTCCCATTCATTATGGCTGGCAATATTGAAAACATGACAGAATAATAAATATTACATATCTGTTTAACTTAATTATTTACTACACGATGAAGACAATTCTAATTGTAGATGCCTCCGAATCAGACCGTCGGCTTATGGTTGGCTTGCTTGTCAAGTCCGGCTATGATCCGATTGCAGTCGAGGCTATGGAGGCGGCAAAGGACGAGGTGGCAAAACTGCCACCCGGAGCAGTGATTGTCGCGGCGATGAAATTCGTCCGTGGCACAGCGCAGGAGTTAATCAACTGGCAGAAGACTGAGGGATACGGTTTTCCCGTAGTCGCCATAGTGGACAATCTCAACCCATTGGATATTGCCGATGTGATGAAAGACGGCGGTGCCGTCAACATCATTCAGCGACCGGCAATGGACAAGCAGCTTATCGAAACAGTGGGCAGGTATGCAAGACCGGGCAAAACAATGCTGTTGCTTCCTGACGAGCTTATACCACGCAAAAGTGAGGCATTTGCTGGGATTGAAAGGGCAATAAGAAATATTGCCGCGACGGACGTCAATGCCGTCATCTTCGGCGAATGCGGTTCAGGAAAAGAGCAGATTGCAAAAGAGATTTACAAGCTCAGTTCGCGGTCACAAAAGCCATGCACCGTCATAGAAGCCGGCGGCGCGGCTCTGGTTGGCAACCACGACCCTGCAAATCTGCGAAGTGAAGTGCTTAACCGCATGGAAGGGTACTTCAAGAAGGCTGACGGCGGTACAATTATCATCAAGAATGTGCAGTTGCTGACCTTCGAGAAACAATCGGTGCTTCTGCACATACTTGAAAACGAGCATCCGAATGTGAGGGTTATATGCACCGCAGACCCCGAACTGCGCCGTATGGTGTCTGAAAAGACGTTCCGCCCAAATCTGTTCTATATTCTACGGCAAATTGACATAACAGTGCCGCCATTACGGGAGGTGACCGAAGACATCGTGCCGTTGTCAGACTATTTCCTGACACGTTTTGCCCACAGCAGAGAACAGCACAGGAAAAAGCTCGATGCCTCGGCAGTCAAAGCGTTGAAGCTCCATCCGTGGCCCGGCAATGTAAGGGAACTGAAAGATACCGTCCTCTATGCCGCATTCCATTCAAAGACAGATGTAATATCGGCAGCCGACCTCAATTTCAGCCAGTCGGAGCCTGATGCCGATGACAGCCTTACTCTGCGCAAGCCGCAAAAAGACAAGGAGAAAATCATTGAGGCGTACCGTCGCAGTGGTTCTTGGACAGGAGCGGCAAAGCTGTTGGGAATATCGGAACGCGCTCTGATAGAACAGCGTAAAAAACACTGTATCGGCAAGAAGGGCGAGCCGGAGGTTTGACAGCTCGTAAAAAATCACTAACTTTGCAGTGTTAAAATAGCAAAGACTGCGGTTGTAGAGTCAATCGCATCAAATTTATAGGATAACATAACTTCCGCATAAGTTCTATTGAGAATCTGCAAAATTCATTAATGACGAGCTTGGCGTGATGCTTATGCTATGCTTACTGCATAGCGTATAGTATTCAAGCTATCGTCATAGGTATTGCAGAACCTTCAATAGTTAGCGTAGATATTATACGCTATTTTTTTGCCTTAATCTAATCTGCCATTTATTCATTTTAAGGATATATTTCACGCTTAATCTTCAGGTTTATTTACTATCCAGCGTGAAAGCAAAAATTTAACTATTGTAAATTTCAAGCAATTAAGAGGCTGCTATTTAGTGTGTTGTTGATTTTAACACGCCTCCGATCACCTCAATTTTCAACCATTCGGTTATAATTTCAACCGAGGGCTATTCCTCGCAAACCAAACCCAAAACAACCGAATGGAAACAAAAAATCCCCCCAACGCCACCGACTTCGTAAAGAAGTCTTCCACGAAAAAGAAAAAACGTTCATTCAAGCGTAAGTTCGACGGAAAGCAAGCATGTTCCGCTCCTGTGTGCGATGACAATGCGGAGAATATCGACTGGTTTGTCGGTTGCCTCATGTTCTTGTTTTTGAGCGTGGCACTCAGAGAGATGTTCAGCACCACAGACGCGGAATGACATTATGGGCAACGGGACATCCACCGAAGCGGATTTCAAGACCGCTGTGATTGCAGGCATGGCTCTCGCCGGCATCAGAACTCACAATGATGACATTCGCGCACCTCCCGAATTATTTTACCACGGTAAGCGTATCATATCCCTTGATGATGTGGCCTTTGGGTTGCATATCTCCAAAAAGACAATGCGCAAATACCGTGACGAGGGAAAGATTGAGATCTATGAAAGCCTGACCTGCGGGGCGGCATTCGTGACACAGGAAGCCTTCAATGATTTCATAGACAATCACTTCATCAGCTCCCGGCATCCGGACTATCCCAAGATGAAGAAAAAACATAACAACACCGGTGGAAACACCGATAAATGATCACCGCTAAATCTTTAATTCACTCATGGAAGAAAATCCAAAGGAAGAAGTGCTGATTGCCCGCGACAATGAAACCGGGCAGGTAGGCGCGGTCGTCGGTCAGAACCCCGACGGCACCCCAAAAATGGCCGATGTAAAATCGACCCCGTTAAGCGAACTCATCAAGTTCACCAAAGGGCAAAACCCCATCGAGGCATTCATCGCCAACTTTATGCGTCAGGCGAAGAACCCGACCACCTTCGGCATATTCAAGATGTCGGCCGTCGACTACGAGGCTCTGAGTCAGCCTATGGCGGAAATGCTCAACGACCCCGAAACCAACAGGGAGATGCTTGACAAATACCGCGTCAAGATGAAGGCTCCCGCCGCAAAAATCAAACCGGTTGACCCCGACAAGGTGAATTGGGCGGAGATAGAGAAACAATGGGGTGTCAGCCGGGAGGATCTTGAAAAGTCAGGCGCGCTCCAGCAGATGGTTTACCATCACAAGTCGCTGGAACTCCATAAAGTCAACGACCCTGACGGAAGCGGCGAAAAGCTGGACGCACGCCTGTCATTCCGCACAAATCCCGACGGTACATATTCGCTCACGCCACATTTCGTCAAGAAAGAACCGTTGCTTGACCAGCCATTCCGGGGCTACACATTCACCGCCGAGGACAAGGTGGAGTTATCCAACACGGGCAATCTCGGCAAAGCCGTTGATCTCAAAGACCCCGCGACAGGAGAGGTGCATATATGCCTCGTGAGCATAGACCGCCTCACAAACGAAATCGAAAGCATACCTGTCGATAAAATCTTTATCAAACAGAAGGTTGCCAATATAAATCTGACAATGCAGCAGATAGGCATACTCAAAAACGGCGGTCTTATCAAGGAACAGCACGTCGAACTCCCCAACGGACAGAAATTCACCGCTGACCTGCAATACAACGCATCCAAGCGTGACATCGCCTTTGTCAACTCGGCTCAGTACCGTCAGCAGAACGAGCAGGAGGCACAGCGGGCACAACAGAGCCAGCAACAGGGCGGGCAACAATCCGGGCAAAGCCTCAAAGACAACTGGCACGACGCCAACGGCAATCCCAAGCGTCTGACTCAGTGGTACCATATCCCGCTCGACGAGCAGAAACAGGCTGACTACCTCGCCGGGAAACAGGTACTCGTCGGTGAGGGCAAGGACAGGAGTGGCAACGACTGTACCATATACCTGCAATATGATCCCAAAGAGCGCAAACCTCAGACCACCCGCGTATATCCCGACCGCGACAAGGTGGTGGGCATCGCCGAGGAAAGCAAAACCCAGATGGCGGTAAACGATGACGGCAAGACCAACGAGGCGACCAAGAACGTGAATGAACCGCTCCAGCGCGGACAGACACAGCCGAAGGACGAGGCGCAGCAGAAAAAGCAGCACCAGCCCAAGCCCAAGACTCCAAAGCCGTAGCCGCCTCACCACTTCATCCGTTATCCACAGTCAAAACGACCGCGATTCGCTGACACGTCTGCCGGAACATAAATCCGACCACTGAATCCACAAAATCCACTGCGACAAATATCCCGCCTCCGGCAACCTGTCAATATCCTGACAAGTATCTTCACAACATGGGGAGGTGCGCGCGGCCTCCCCATGTTCTCAAAACATTCACCAACTAAACCCACAAAAATTATGACACAACTGATTGTATGCGAGAAATACCGCATAGCCAAAGCCGTCGCCAAAGCGTTGAAGGCGACACTTAACCCCGCATACGGGGTATACACCAACGGCGACATCACCGTCGCCTACGTTCACCGCGGTTTCATCAGACCTGTCGGTCTTGACAAGGCCGCAAACGGAAGTCTGCCATTCGTGCCGGAGAAATTCAAGATCGCCGTCACCGACAAGAAACGTGACCGCGTACTCAAACCGCTGTTCCGCAACGCGAAAGAGGTTGTCTTCGCCTCAGACGAGGGAGCTGACGCACAGGCGCGTTTCTTCAACATCTGCCGTCACTTCCGTGTCGGGCATCCGACGAGCCGCATGTGGCTTCCCCGCATTACCCGTGCATCTATCAGGCGTTCATTCTCCAAGCGAGAAAAGGGCCGTCACCTGCACAATCTCGCCCAGTCGGGTCTTGTGGCAGGCGCGATGGACATGATGTTTGAATATAATTTCGCCGGAGTTCTCAAACACTGGTATTACGAAGGCGGGCCGCTGACACGCAAGGAGGTCGTAGCCATGCAGTATCTCGGTGACATGGATGAACAGGCGGCACAATATGACGCCCAGCCGAAGGCGTACAGAATCTTCCTCGATTACGGAGGGCTGCACCTCGTTTCTGATCAGTCTTGGCAGAGCGAGAGGGTCTGCGCCGCAATCGTTGACACTATCCCTGTCGGCGAACCCGTCAAGGCGCGGATGACCGTCACGGAGGAAGATGCACCGGTAGTCAGACTCCACACGATGCTCACTCTCCAGATGGACGCATTCGACAACTTCGGCTTTATGCCGTCGCTCACCGTCAGGACAGCGGAGAAGCTCTACGAGCAGGGCTTTATCTCATCGCCATACGTCACCGCACCGGACGCCGGCAACGGAATAACCGTGTTGCGCCGACTGTCCAAACGAGCCACAAAGACCGAGCGCAGCCTGTACAGACTTATTGCAGGACGCATGGATGCGGCGGCAATACCGCCGGAAAAGGAACAGTATGCCACTGTGACGGCTGAAATCGACGGACTGACATTCACCTGCCGATGGGAGGTGAGAAAGCCGAAGCCCGAATACCCCGGCACATCGGAACAGACAATCACCATAGTCGAAAAGATGATGGCTCCGGTCAAAGAGGTATCGCCCATTTCATACGGCTTTGTTCCGACACTTGCCAACCTCACCGGATATGCGACGCTGACCGCAGACACTACGCACCCTGATATGCCTTACTGCCACACCGTACACGAATACGGCACGGCACTCGAAGGTCTTGTGCGCAAGGGCTTCATCACGATAAATGACGGCACTATTGCCTGCACGCCCGAAGGCGACCGTCTGCTGCTTGACCTCGCGCCCTACAATCTTGCCCACAGCATACTGGTGGGGCAATACGGTGCTGACGAGATACCCTACGGAACAATAACAGGCAGAAAAGCCGTCAAGGGATTCGGCGAGTGGATCTCCGATACCGTCACCGACATTCTGCGCTACACGCCCAAAAAAGAATGATCGCCACGACAGCGATAATTTATATCGTGATTGAAAAATAGCCGCTCGACCATAGCGCATAATCCGATAAAAATCGCTAACTTTGCCACTGAATCGCAGTCATAATTTATTTTGATTGTGGATTTAGTGGTGAGAAGGCGGGAGGGATACCCGCCTTCTTTTTTTTCAAACACATATCCCGTCCACCACTTAATCCACCAATAATTTATGCCAGAGTTTGTTCAAATCGAAAAATCCGAACTTGAAGAAATATTCAGCCGAATGTCATATTTGAAGAAAGTATTTATCACTTTCTTCGAGCGCGTAAGAAACAAAGAGCCTGATGATTGGCTTACGTTGCAGGAACTCTGTGAGTTTCTCCACATCTCCGAGTCCAAAGCACGCTCGCTCAAAAAGAGCGGACGTATAGGGTTCATCAAGAGCGGGAAAGGATCTATGTTCCTCGCCGGAGATGCTTTCGGATTACTTGAACGGGTAGAGGCTGTACCGAGAAATGGGAACGATATATACCCATGACAGTAATGAAATAGGGAATTTCCATGCCGACAGTCTTACAGTGCTTGAAATCGTTGAGAGATTGAACACTGAAATACATCCGTCGTTCTTGGGCAAAAAGTTTTATACCGATGCCCAGCTCTCGGAAAAACTCAACATTTCAAGACGCACATTGCAGGAATACCGTGATAACAGGCAGATTGCCTATTACCGGCTTGACGGCAAGATACTCTATGCAGATGATGATGTGGAGGAGTTTTTGAAATCCACATACCGCCCCAAATACTGAAACCGAAAATGCGGCCACCGGGTAATACCGATGACCGCATTTATTTCATTCAGTGACAGTCGAATTTATACCACCTGCACATTGTTGAATTTGCTGCGCATGGTTGCCATACCATCATACACAGCTTGATCCTGCATCTTGGCGTAAATTTGCGTTGTCTTTATATCACTGTGTCCGAGCATCTTGGATATTACCTCGATGGACACGTTGTTGCAGAGCGACATAGAGGCGAATGTATGGCGCGCCACATGGGTTGTCAGATGCTTTTTGATTTTCGCCAAATCTGCAATCTCTTTCAGATAGGCGTTCATCTTCTGGTTTGTAATCACCGGCATGACTACTCCCGTAGCCTTAACAACAGGATGATCCGAATACTTTTTGATGAGCTGGCGGGGTATGTCAAGCATCGGGATTATACACATCTCTCCAGTCTTGGCACGAGCCTTGCGTATCCAAGTATTGCCTTTGTCATCGTCTTGTATGTCGTCAATGGTGAGTGATTTCATGTCGCAGAAGGCAAGTCCTGAGAAGCAGCAGAACACGAAGGTGTCACGCACTACTTCCAATCGTGGCAACTCCTTCAGGTCAAGATCCATTATGGTCTTTATTTCAGCCTCGGTCAAGAACTGACGCTCACTGTATGTACGCTGGTATTTCTTGCCGATAAACGGGTCGTGGTCTATCCACTTGTGGGCGAGAGCGTACTGCAACACGTTTTTGACGCAGCGGAGATAGCGCACGGCAGCGTTGTTGGCGCAGGATTTCTTCATGCGAAGGAAATGCTCGAAGTCGTCAAGCATCCCCGATGTAACCTCCTTTATCGGAATGTCGTCGGTCTTGTAGTGGAGTTTGAAGAAGTCTTCCAGATAGTCAACGCAACGAGTCCAGCGCTGATAGGTGGGCTTCACGATGTCACCACGGTCAAGTTCCTCCTTGCGTTTCTCGTTTGCCTCGCGGAACACCTCGCACATCATCTTGGGCTTCTCCATAGTTCCCATGTAATGCGCTTTAAGGACAGCCGGATTTACCAGTTTGTTCTCACGAATGAGCATGTTGTGAATTTCGCAGAAACGGGCGCGCACCATCTCAAGAAATTTGTTCAGCTCCTTGTCGCGGCGCGATGTGCCATCGCTCTGGTTGCGTTTCTGGTTCCAGTGTTTGGGGTTCACTGAACGACCGATTGTAAACTCCGTCATCTGGCCTCCGACCGAGATACGGGCATAGAGCGGATATTCGCTCTTTTCTGTCTTTGGCTTCCTTGCGTAGAAAGTCAGAGTAAAATAAGAATCTGGTGTCATTTCTCTGTGGGTTTAATGGTTATATAAATATAATCATTTTCGCCGACATCACCAAACGAGAAAGAACATCAAATA
>ERZ778513.1260-NODE-1260-length-15955-cov-5.065912_pt1 | contig 15955 bp, 16 predicted proteins | sample MGYA00510345_ERZ778513 | MGnify/ENA primary metagenome ERZ778513 (study PRJEB29527, sample SAMN07138966) | mouse gut metagenome | material: feces | host: mouse | place: China:Nanjing | collected 2016-01-25 ... | reverse complement strand
GCTTGGCTGTTACAAAGATAATAAATTTTCCGCCGGAAAGCAAATAGTGTTAAAATGCACAGGGAATCATTAGTCGATGATGATCCGCCTTTATGGCCGGCCTGCTATTATTTTTAAATATTTTTCGATGGAATCGGTTATTTCTTCCATTTTTATATACTCGTCAGCAGTATGTGAACGGGCGGAATCACCGGGACCTATCTTGAGCGACGGCCATGGCATCAAGGCCTGATCGCTGAGCGTAGGCGAACCATAAGGCTGACCGCATAAACCTATGGCGTTGCGCACCAAAGGATGGGAAAGGGAAATGCTGGAGGAATTGAGACGCGTTGACCGTGCCTGTACATTTGAACGGATGTTTTTGACGATTTCATCGAGTATTTCTTTATTGGAATAACATTCGTTGGAGCGCACATCCACTACCATTTTACAAGTGTCGGGTACAACATTGTGCTGTGTGCCGGCATTAATAACAGTCAGAGACATCTTCACTTCTCCCAATAAGGGAGATACACGGTCAAAACGATGCCGGTGAAACCATTCCATATCTGGCAGGGCTTCGTATATGGCATTGATGCCTTCTTCGCGTGCAGCATGGCCGGCCCGGCCGTGTGCGGTAACGTCAAGTACCATCAACCCTTTTTCGGCAACAGCCGGCTGCATACCAGTGGGCTCTCCCACTATGGCGCAATCCACCTGAGGCAGCAGGGGAATGACCGCCTCTATGCCTTCTTTGCCTGAAACCTCTTCCTCGCATGAGGCCAGCCAAATGAGGTTCCATGGCAAATTCTTATGCTCACGTAAAAGACGGAATGTCTGAAAAAGACTTACCAGTCCTCCGCCGCAGTCATTGCTGCCCAGGCCATAGAGTTTGCCGCTTTCGACGCAGGGCACGAAAGGATTGTGCTGCCAGCCTGAAACAGGGCGCACCGTATCTATGTGGGCATTGAGCAACAATGTGGGACGATGTTCTTGCATGTGAGGCGTGATACACCATACATTATTGCCGTGCCGATGTGGCGAAAGACCTTTTTCTGTAGCATAACTCTCGATGAAATCGGCTGCTTTTGCTTCTTCCCTGCTCACCGAAGGTATGGCGATGAGTTTCTTGAGAACCTCTACGGCCTCATCGGTATAGTGTCGGATAATTTGACTGTTCATATTCTTTTTCTAAGTGTTTTTGACCCAAAGGGTATTACCCTGTATCACTCCGGCAAAAGTAGTAAAAACCGCACGAATTTCAAAAAAATGAGCATTCTTACTTATTTTTCAAAATAAAACTCCTACCTTTGTACTATCGGAATACCGAAAACTATGCTTAATAATTGTCATCTCTCCAAACTCATCCATGAGCAGGCCGACAAGTACGAAAGCCGTACCGCCCTCTCGTGGCGCGACTACGACCGCAACCAATGGACGCCCGTCTCATGGCGCGAAGTCTCCGACACTGTACATAAAGTTTCCAGAGCCTTACTGGAATTGGGCGTAGGCGTGCAGGAAAATCTTGCCGTTTTCTCGCAAAACAAACCGGAATGTCTTTATGTTGATTTTGGTGCTTACGGTATCAGAGCTGTCACCATTCCCTTTTATGCCACAAGCAGTGGCGCGCAAGTGGCCTATATGATAAACGATGCCGGAGTCCGCTTTATATTTGTAGGCGAGCAGTTTCAATATGATGTGGCCTTCGGCGTGATCTCAGTTTGTCCCACTCTTGAGAAAATCATCATATTTGATCGTTCCGTAAAGCGAAAGCCAAATGACAATGTGTCGGTTTTTTTTGATGATTTCCTTAATTGCGGATGTAGTGAGTCCCACGAGGCGACTTTGGCCCAACGCATGAGCGAAGCCAGTTTCAGTGATTGTGCCAACATCCTCTATACCAGCGGAACTACCGGAGCAAGCAAAGGAGTTATCCTTACTTACAGCATGTATCACGAAGGCCTCCGCGTGAACGATGCGGTGTTGTCGCTAGGTGAAAGGGATGTTATTCTTAATTTTCTACCCTTTACGCATATTTTTGAACGGGCATGGTCTTATCTTTGCTTGGCTGAAGGTGCTCGTCTGGCTATCAATTTGCGTCCTAACGATGTGTTACGCTCATTGCAGGAAGTACACCCCACATGTATGAGCAGCGTGCCGCGTTTTTGGGAAAAAGTGTACCAAGGTGTACAGGAGAAAATGGAACAATCCTCTTTTCTGGAACGCAAACTCATTGAAGACGCTATTGCCGTCGGTGCTCGCTGCTGGACGGAATATCTCTCGCAAGGAAAGTCTCTTCCCCTGTCACTTAGCCTGAAGTACAGTTTTTACAACAAAACCATCATCAGGCTATTACGCAAGACCCTCGGACTGGAGAATGCCAACTTCTTTCCCACAGCGGGAGCGGCGGTGTCGCCCCAAGTGGAGAAATTCGTTCATGCCGCCGGCATAAATATTATTGTCGGTTATGGATTGACAGAATCAACAGCCACTGTCTCGTGCGACATATCGGGACTGCCTATAACATTAGGTTCCGTGGGGCGGCTGATAGATGGCATTGAAATAAAATTTGGTGAAAATGATGAGATCCTACTGCGCGGAAAAACCATCACACCTGGCTATTATAAAAAGGATTCCGCTACAAAAGCCGCTATCGATGAGGAGGGATGGTTCCATACGGGCGATGCTGGCTATATGAAAGACGGTGAACTTTTCCTTAAAGAGCGCATCAAAGATCTTTTCAAGACATCGAACGGCAAATACATCGCGCCGCAGATGATAGAGTCGAAACTCGTTATTGACAAATATCTGGAGCAAGCTGTCATTGTGGCCGACCAACATAAATTCGTCTCGGCGCTCATTGTGCCAGATTTCCATCTTCTCCGCAAATATGCCGAAGAAAAGGGCATTTCAGCAGAAAGCAATGAGGCTTTATGCGAAAACGCCGATATACGCCGCATGATAGAAGAGCGCATCGAAACGCTTCAGCAGGATTTGGCCCATTATGAAAAAGTAAAACGCTTTGTGCTTCTGCCAGCACCGTTCACTATAGAAACCGGCGAGCTTACCAATACGCTCAAGGTGAAACGACGGGTGGTGTATGAGCGTTACGCAGAAATCATCGAGAATATTTACAAGGAGGCTGAAAAAGAAGCGTCCCAATCTTCATGATATCGCTGTGCCGGCTGGTTTGTACGCGGCATTTTACCATAAGAATACGCATAGAATATGATAACGCAAGAACAACTCAAAGAAGCTAAAGACCGTGTGGAAGCGCTCAACCGCTACCTCGACATTGACGCCAAGGTCATTCAGCTCGAAGAAGAGCAGCTCCGCACACAAGCACCCGGCTTTTGGGACGATGCCAAGCAGGCCGAGGAACAAATGAAGAAAGTCAAGTCGCTCGAAAAGTGGATTGAAGGCTATAAAAGCATAAAGCTTCTGGCCGATGAACTGGAGCTGGCTTTTGACTTCCATAAGGACGAAATGGTAACAGAGGAGGAAGTGGATGAAGCTTATGCCCGCACCATTACTGAAATAGAAGAATTGGAACTAAAGAACATGTTGCGCCAGGAGGAAGACAGCATGGCTTGTGTGCTTAAAATCAATTCAGGAGCTGGCGGTACTGAAAGCCAGGACTGGGCTTCGATGCTCATGCGGATGTACATGCGCTATGCCGAAGCCGCCGGCTATAAAGTCAGCATATCCAATATACAGGACGGCGATGAAGCCGGTATCAAAACCGTGACGATGGAAATAGAAGGCGATTACGCCTACGGCTATCTCAAAAGCGAAAACGGCGTGCATCGTCTGGTGCGCGTATCGCCTTACAACGCACAGGGCAAACGCATGACTTCGTTTGCATCGGTCTTTGTAACGCCATTGGTAGACGACACCATCGAAGTATATGTCGACCCCTCGAAAATCAGTTGGGACCTTTTCCGGTCAGGCGGTGCCGGCGGACAAAACGTCAACAAGGTGGAAACGGGGGTGCGTCTGCGATACCAGTATAAAGATCCTGAGACCGGAGAGGAGGAAGAAATACTCATTGAAAATACCGAAAGCCGCAAACAGCTTGAAAACCGCGAAAACGCCATGCGACTACTCCGCTCGCAGCTTTACGACCGTGAATTGCAGAAACGCAAAGCCGCGCAGGCAAAAATAGAGGCAGGTAAAAAGAAAATAGAATGGGGCAGCCAGATACGTAGCTATGTCTTTGACGACCGGCGGGTAAAAGACCACCGCACAGGCTTTCAGACGAGTGACGTGGGTGGGGTGATGGACGGTAAGATAGACGGTTTCATCAAAGCCTATCTCATGGAATTCTCCGAACAGGAAGAAAACAAATAATCAACGTACAGACTGGCAGACAGGCAGTCAAGAGGAAATAAAATCCACCTACAGACGCCTGCCGCTCGTTTTGGTTTGTTGGCGTATCAATGATTGTTTCCTTGAAATAAGCTGGCCATGCAGCTACTTGTAAAATTCTAAAATCTAAATCCAGTTACCATGAACAAGAAACACCAAGCCAAACTCAAAGCCCGTGCCGCCCGCGAGAAACGCCAGGCACGCCGTGTCATCAACGGCATTTTCATCGGTCTCATTCTGCTGATGGTTCTCTTCCTCATCGGCTATTATCTGCTCGCTGGATAAATGGCGCTCGAAATAGAACGTAAATTCCTGGTGACGGGCAACTACAAAACGTTTGCCACTTCAAGCAGACACATCGTGCAAGGATATATTTGCAGTGGGCAGGGGCGCACGGTACGCGTCCGTCTTCAGGACGACTGCGGTTATCTCACCATCAAGGGACCGTCAGCCGACGGCGGTCTTTCGCGTTACGAGTTCGAAAAGGAAATCACCCGCGAGGAGGCCCTGTCCCTTTTGCGCCTCTGCGAACCGGGGATCATCGACAAGATGCGCTGGCTCGTTCCTTCAGGTCGGCATGTCTTTGAGGTGGATGAGTTTTTCGGCGACAACGCCGGTCTTGTTGTAGCTGAAGTCGAACTTTCCTTCCCTGAAGAAACCTACGAACGTCCCTCTTTTCTAGGCCGAGAAGTAACTGGGGACCGCCGTTACTATAACTCTTCATTGCGCCGGATGCCTTATAAACTATGGCCTGCAGATAGCGACTGTCAGTCGTTTTAACACTTCTTGCTTTCGGGCAAAAAATATAGTATATTTGTAATAGCGAAGCGGGGCTTTCCATCGGGAAGTCCCGCTTTTTCGGTGTTTTTCAGTCGAATATAAGGCGTTTTTTCTATTTGTTTTTCCATAAAATGTCCGTATTACAATTTAAATTCCCCGTATTCGTGTTAAAAATCGAATACGGTTTTTTAATTTTCCGCTACTTCAAACCTATATTTTAACACTCTAAAATGTTTCGAAAGGTTAAATATGTTAAAGTTGAAAATTCAAGGTGGCCTGCTCGTAAAACAGTTTTCCGACGAAGCGGCACAGCCGAACGCCATGGGGCTTCAACGGAAAAAATGCGCTGTCATCACATGACGGTGCCACCTTTCGGTCCGTTTTTCTGTCATATCTGCATAAAAAAAGCCGGTTGCCATTGTCTACGGAGGAAAAAACACATTCATTTTGTTTTCTTACTCCGCTCATTTGCACTAACTTTGCACTGAAATCTTACATAAAACATATTAAGTATGAAACTTTTACTGTTGGGCAGTGGCGGTCGCGAGCATGCCTTGGCCTGGAAAATAGCACAAAGTCCTAAGATAGAACAGCTTTTCATCGCTCCCGGTAATGCCGGAACGGCCGGTGTGGGGCAAAACGTGGCCTTGAAGGCCGATGACTTTGAAGGCATCGCACAATTTGTCATTGACCGTGAGGTGGATATGGTCGTTGTAGGGCCGGAAGATCCTTTAGTCAAAGGCATTTACGACTATTTCAAACATCACGACTTGCTGAAAGCGATACCTGTTATCGGTCCATCGAAAGCCGGTGCCGTGCTTGAGGGCTCGAAGGACTTTGCCAAAGGTTTCATGCAACGCCATAATATTCCCACAGCCGCTTACGCCACCTTTGACGGTGAACACGTGGAGGAAGGCTGTCGCTTTCTTGAAACGCTTCAGGCACCTTATGTGCTTAAGGCTGACGGCCTGTGTGCCGGCAAAGGCGTACTGATTTTGTCTACGCTCGAAGAAGCTCAACGCGAACTTCGCGACATGTTGGGCGGTATGTTCGGCAATGCTTCCTCACGTGTGGTTATCGAAGAATTCCTCAGTGGCATAGAATGTTCCGTATTCGTGCTCACCGACGGCACGCACTACAAAATTTTGCCCGAAGCCAAGGACTACAAGCGTATAGGCGAAGGAGACACCGGTCTTAACACCGGTGGCATGGGCAGCGTTTCGCCTGTACCGTTTGCCGACAAGGACTGGATGAAAAAGGTGGAGGACGAAATCATACGTCCCACCGTTGAGGGGCTTGCCGCCGAAGGCATTGACTATAAAGGCTTCATCTTCTTCGGCCTGATCAATTGCGGCGGACAGCCTAAGGTTATAGAATACAACTGCCGCATGGGTGACCCCGAAACCGAAACGGTAATGCTGCGCCTGAAGAGCGACATCGTGGAACTCTTCGAAGGAGTGGCCGAAGGCAATCTCGATACCAGATCCGTAGAGTTCGACCCACGCGCGGCCGTATGTGTCATGTGTGTGTCGGGAGGCTATCCCGGCAGCTACGAAAAGGGGTTCCCGATCACAGGCACCGATATGGACGACAGCGTGGTGTTTCATGCCGGGACAAGTGTGGAAGAAGGTCGCCTTGTCACGGCCGGCGGACGTGTCATCGCCGTCAGTTCTTATGGCGACACCAAGGAGGAGGCCTTGGCCAAATCGATGGCAGGCGCACGGAAAATCAGTTTTGAAAAGAAATATTTCCGTACAGATATAGGTCTCGATTTATAAAAACTATCGGAAGACGGCATGACTGGCACCGTCCATCGGCCTCCAAAAACATCATGCGAGAACGCCAACTTATCCACCGCATAACAACGGGTACCTTGACACTTCCTACGGCTACTCTTATAGCCGCGGCGATATGGCTGTTGCCCGGAATTGCTGACAAGAACTTATGGGGCGGCCTTGCCGTTACAGGCTTGGCCGCCTATTTCCTTGTAGAACTCAACAACCGCAATGCGCTTCTGCGGGTGAGATCGCGAATGATGGGAACGACATTCCTGATGCTCTCGGCCGCTTGTCCGGAACTTCACCGGTGGGATTTCTCCATGTTGCCGGGCCTATGCCTGATAGCCGCTTATTTCCCTCTCTTTGCCTCTTACCAAAAAGACCGCACGGCAAGTGAGGTGATGCACGCCTTTGCCCTCGTGAGCATAGGCAGTTTTGTTTATCCCCCCTTGCTGTTGCTGCAGTTGTTATTCTATTTTTGTCTCGGTGTGCAGCTGCGTGCATTAAACCGCCGCTCGTTTTTCGCCGGTCTCATCGGAGCGTTCCTCCCTTACTGGCTATATCTGGGGTATGCCGTATGGGCCGACATCTTTCCCGAAGCCTTTCTGCCCTTTGCCGAGGCGTTTCTTTTCACACCGCCCGATTATTCGGTTCTTCTTCCCTGGCAGATTGTGTCGGCGGCTTTCGTCGGTCTGCTGTCGTTGGCAAGTATCTTTCATCTCTTGCGGACAGCTTATAATGACAAGATAAGAACGAGGATGTTCTTTTATGCCATTACACTGACTGAATGCGTGCTTTTGGCAGCTACGGCGCTACAGCCCCAAAGGTTCAATGTGCTTTTTCCTCTGCTCCTTGCCAACAGTTCACCGCTCATAGCCCATTACTTCACACTGGCACGCGGCCGGTGGATAAATCTTTGGTTTGTTTGCTGCCTGCTGGCGTTAGGCGGACTAATTGCTTTTAACTATATCATGTTATGGAATCCTTTCTTGAAGCTTTGGTGACGTGTGGACCGGCCGGTATGTTCATTGCGGCCTTTTTGGCCGGCAGCGTCTTTCCTTTGAGTTCCGAAGTGGTATTGTTGGCCTTGCTCGGAGCCGGCGGCAATCCTTTCCTGCTGCTTGTCTGCGCCACGGCAGGCAACGCTCTGGGAAGTCTGTTCAACTACGGTTTAGGAAGAATGGGGCGAGAAGAGTGGATTACGCGTTTCGCCAAAATACCGCCTGAGAAGCTGCGGCGCGGGATGTACCATGTGCGGCGCTACGGCGTATGGGCCGGTTTGGTTGCGTGGATTCCGGTGGCGGGCGAACTTATCACCGTGGCTATGGGATATTTGCGCGTCAATTTGCCTCTCTCCTTGCTGACTATCACAGTAGGAAAATATCTGCGTTATCAGATTCTTGTTTCCACATGGCTGGCCGCCATGGGATAGCAATACGTATTTTTCACACACAACATATTATAATGTATATGGTAAAGAAATCATTCAGATCTGCGTCTTGTTTTGTTACTCTTTTATCTTTCGCTCTGTTGACACTTACCGTTTCATGTGCGGGCAACACGCCTGTCGGTAAAGACAACATTACTGTCAGCATAGAGCCGCTGCGCTATGTGATGGAATCCATAGCCGGTGACCGTTATAACATCAACGTCCTGACTCCGGCCGGTGCCAGTCCTGAAACCTATCAGCTGACACCTCAGCAGTTGACGCAACTTCGTGAGAGCCGTATGTATGTGCGTATGGGTACGCTTGGGTTTGAAAGTAACCAGTTGAATAAGATTACGGAAAGCATCCCTCATATTTTCAGCGTCAAGGCTTCGGCCGGACTTACTCCTCTTTGGAAGGAAGGCTATGGTTCTGAAAGTGATTCCATCAATACGGACCCCCATACGTGGACTTCGCCAATTAATATGAAGACTATTGCCAAGAATATCTGCGAGGCTCTCTGTGAGATGGATACTACCAACCGCGAGCTTTTTTCGCATAACATGAAACATTTCAGTGAGCACATGGACAGTATTGATGCTTCTGTGCGCCAGATGCTGGCCGATGTCCCTACCCGTTCTTTCTTGGTGTATCATCCTTCTCTGGGGTATTTCGCACGCGACTACGGTTTGAGGCAAATTAGTCTGGAACACAATGGTAAATCACCGTCGGCCGAACGTATGGAGCGACTTGTGAAACAATGTCGTGAGGACAGCGTGAGGGTTATCTTTCTCCAGAAAGAGTATAGCGAACGCTCCGTGCGCGCCATAGCGGAAGAGTTGGATGCCAAGATCGTTGTTGTCAATCCTTTGTCTTACGATTGGAATACGGAAATACTCAACATCGCTAAAGCCCTGAGCCGATGAAGGCTGAAGGCTTATTGCTTCAGGCCGGGAGCGTTTCGGCGGGTTATGAGGCCCGCCGTGTGCTTTGTGAGGTGTCGTTTGCCGTGAGTGCCGATGATTTCATTATTCTCCGGGGGCCTAATGGTGGGGGAAAGACCACGTTGCTGCGTCTCATGGCCGGACTTCTTGCCGTGGGCGAGGGATGTATGGAACGGCAAAGCCGTTTGCGCATAGGCTATCTGCCGCAACAGCGCCATATAGACCGCCGTTTCCCCATAACTGTAGGCGAGGTGGTACGGTCGGGACTGATGGCGGCAAAACCATGGTGGCGCCACACTTCGCGTACTCTGACCGAGCAGGCGGACAACGCTATGCGGCAGCTTGACATTGCCCATCTTTCCAAACGCCCTATAAGCGACTTGAGCGGCGGACAGTGGCAACGCACTCTTCTGGCGCGGGCCTTGGCCTCACAGCCTCATTTGCTCTTGCTCGATGAGCCGGATACCCATCTTGATGCCGCTACCAAAGCATTGTTGTACGACATCCTGGCCCGTGAGGCCACCAGACGTGCCGTGGTTGTGGTGAGCCACGATGAAGAACTGCCTCGCCGCGTCTCCAGCCATCAGTTGTGGCGCGTGGAAGGCGGTCGCATACATGTGCAGTAGTCCTTCTTACGCCGCATACGGTGCCTGTAGTCTAGAGTAACCGTAATGGGAGGACTTCTCATAGGCTGGAAATGGGGTGATATGCAATTTTAACATTTCTTGCTTTTGGGTGGAAAAAGTATTATCTTTGTAATAGCGAAGCGGACAAATCCAACGGGATTGTCCGCTTTTTGCGTATTTTCTGGCATGTTTTGTGTGGTGAAAAGCCCTGTTTTCGGTCTGAAAAGCATTACTTGGAATTTAAATTCCAAGTATTCGAGTTAAAATTCCGATACGGACTTTTTCAGATCCATTACTTGCAACCTATAATTTAACACTTTGAATTGTAATGAAAGGTTAAATATGTTAAATCTGAAAACGCTTGGAAGGCCCTTCACGGATGATGCCATGCTTTAAAAACATGGCGCATTCCTGTTGATATTCCACCCATTTGCATTACCTTTGTAGAACTTAAATAAACAATACCATTTCATGACCGTTAACATTGAACCCTCTTGGGGCGAACGCCTGAAAGATGAATTTGAAGCACCTTATTTTGATCAGCTTATTCGGTTTGTGCGCGATGAATATAAGGCAGGTCCGTGCTATCCTCCCGGACGGCAAATCTTCAATGCTTTCGACCTCTGTCCCTTTGACCATGTGAAGGTGGTAATTCTGGGACAGGACCCTTATCATGAACCCGGACAAGCCGAGGGCTTGTGTTTTTCTGTAGCCGACGGGGTGAAGTTCCCTCCTTCACTGGTGAATATTTTCAAGGAAATAGAAGCGGATCTGGGCCGGCCGGTGCCGGCCAGCGGCAGTCTGCGGCGGTGGGCACGCCAGGGAGTGTTGCTGCTCAACGCCACGCTTACGGTACGTGCCCATCAGGCAGCGTCGCATGCCGGCCGCGGTTGGGAGACTTTTACCGATGCCGTCATCAGCCGCCTCTCCGCAGAGCGCGAACACCTCGTGTTCATACTTTGGGGCAGTTACGCGCAGAGAAAAGGCGCTGTTATTGACCGTAGCCGCCATCTTGTACTCACTTCGGCCCATCCTTCTCCGCTTTCCGCCCACCGCGGCTTCTTCGGCAACCATCACTTCACGTTGGCCAACGACTACCTCATGCGTCACGGCAGTGAGCCGATTGTCTGGTAAGGCGGGCCGGCATCATTTTTTTCCTTATGTCTCGACATTCTTCCTTGCCGCCCATTATCCAAGTGGGCGATGTTGTACTTTCTTCCGACATTCTGACGGAATTTTTCTGCTGCGATCTGGAAGCTTGCAAAGGCGAATGCTGTGTTGACGGCGATGCCGGAGCACCGCTTACGCCCGAAGAAGTGGGCGAACTGGAGAACGTGCTCGATGAGGTATGGAACGACCTCAGTGCGGCGGCGCAGACTGTCATCGACCGTCAGGGCGTGGCTTATACCGATGCCGACGGCGATCTCGTTACAAGCATCGTTGACGGACGCGACTGTGTTTTCACCTGTTACGACCATTCGGGCTGCTGTTTCTGTGCGGCCGAAAAGGCTTTCCGCGAAGGCCGCACCACATGGTGCAAGCCCATTTCGTGTTATCTCTATCCTATTCGCGAGAAACGGCTGGGAAATGGTCTCTCGGCACTTAATTACCACCGCTGGAGCGTATGCCGCGATGCCGTCAGAAAGGGACGCGAATTGCGCCTGCCTGTTTATAAGTTTCTGCGCGAACCGCTGATACGCCGCTTCGGCGAAACATGGTACGCCGAACTGGAGGAAGTGGCCGCACAACTTCTGCGGGAGGACGCTTAATGTCCATGAAATATTGGCAACACATCTGAATACTTAAATAAACATCATGAAAAATTATCATCATTCCCTGCGGAGCGGTTGGCTGGCATTGGCATGTGCTGCAACGCTCTTTGCACCGGCACAGAAAAACAAGGTGCCGTGGCTCGACCCGTTGGTCAACCGAATAAACGTGGAAACGCCCCGTTCGGATTTCTTCGCTTTTGAAAATGCCAAATTGGCTTTGCGTGGCGACAAGAAAGTCTCTTCACGCTATCTCTCGCTAGAGGGCATGTGGAAGTTCAACTTCGTTGTCAACCATCAGGAGGCACCTGAAGGATTCTATGCAGAAAAGTACGATGACACCAGTTGGGAGGAATTCCCCGTTCCCGGTATTTTCGAAGTCAACGGTCATGGCGATGCCATCTACAAAAACGTAGGTTACGCCTGGGCTACGCAATTTCGTAATAACCCGCCTTTTGTGGAGGAAAAAAACAACTATACCGGTTCTTACCGTAAGGAAATAGAAGTGCCCGCTGCGTGGAAAGGCGATAAAATTTATCTGCATGTCGGTTCGGCAACATCGAATCTTACCGTATGGGTGAATGGAAAATACGTAGGTTATTCTGAAGACAGCAAGGTAGCGGCTGAATTTGATCTTACCGGATATCTTGTGCCCGGTCGTAAAAATCTTATAGCCATGCAGGTGATGCGCTGGTGCGACGGTTCCTATCTCGAAGACCAGGACATGTGGAAACTCACCGGTATTGCCCGCGAAGTCTATCTCTATGCCCGGCCTGAAAGCCATGTGGCCGATCTGCGTGTCGTGGCCGATCTCACAGACGATTATCGCGACGGGCGGCTTTCCGTCGGCCTCACAGGAGTGGCAACGGCCGGCGTGACAGCCGATGTATTACTGTTCGACCGTCGGGGCAATGCCGTGGCAGAACAACGTGGCACGACTTTTGCACGCAACGGGCAGGCACAGGTTGAAATGACACTAGAGAACCCGCTCAAGTGGACAGCGGAAACCCCAAATCTCTACCGTTTGCGGGTAGACCTGAAAAAGGATGGGCATTTGCTTGAAAGTCTGACACAGAACGTGGGCTTCCGCCGCATTGAAATAAAAAATGCACGCTTCCTGGTCAACGGACAACCGGTGCTCATCAAAGGTGCCGACCGTCATGAAATGGACCCCCTCGGAGCTTATGTGGTGCCAGTGGAACGCATGGTGCAGGATATCAGAATAATGAAAGAACTCAACATCAACGCCGTGCGCACCAGTCATTATCCCAACGACCCGCGGTGGTACGATTTGTGCGACCGCTACGGCATTTATGTGGTGGGGGAAGCTAATCTCGAAAGTCACGGAATGGGCTATGGTGATAAAACCCTTGCCAAAGTTCCCCTTTGGGAGCAGGCTCACATAGAGCGCAACCGCAATAATGTTTACGTGCTTAAAAACCATCCCTGCATCGTTACATGGAGTTTGGGCAACGAAGCCGGTTATGGCCCTAACTTCGAGAAAGCTTATGATTTTGTTAAGGCTTATGACACCACTCGGCCGGTGCAGTATGAGCGCGGCGGCTATGACAGTAAGACGGATATTTATTGTCCCATGTATGTGGGGTATGGTTATTGCGAGAAGTATTCCGCTGACGACGCCCTTACCAAACCGTTCATACAATGTGAGTATGCCCATGCCATGGGGAACTCCATGGGCGGTTTCAAGGAGTATTGGGAGCTTATCCGCAAGTATCCCAAATATCAGGGAGGCTTTATCTGGGATTTTGTGGACCAGGGTTTGCTTGTGAGGAATAAGGAGGGGCGCGAAATCTTTGCTTATGGCGGTGATTTCGGCCGTTATCCTGCTTCCGACCATAACTTCAATAATAACGGCATTGTTCGTCCGGACCGCAAGCCTAATCCCCATGCCTCCGAAGTGCGTTACTATCATCAGAATATTTGGACGGCGCTCACCGATACCGTCCGTGGGGAGGTGGAGGTCTACAATGAGAATTTCTTCACAGACCTTTCCAACGTCAGTCTTTATTGGGATTTGTCCGAAAACGGTACGGTGGTGGCAGAGGGACTGGTGCCGGATTTGGTGGTTGGGCCTCAGCAGCGTGTCAAAGTTCTTTTGGAAGGCTATCGTTTTATGAAGCCGGCGGAGGGTAGGGAACTGACGCTCCGTGTGGCTTACCGCGAGAAAATGCCTTCGCCGCTCATGCCTCCGGGTTACGACATCGCCCGCCAGCAGTTTGTTCTGGTGCCTTACGGTTTCTCCGATGTGCTGGCTGCAACGGCAGACGCGGGGGAGAATCCTTTGCCTGTTAAAAAGGAAGAGCAGCTGGCCTGCCTCACCCTTACGGCCGGGAAAATGGCCGTAACTTTCAATAAATCGACAGGTTGGGTGGATTATATGGACGTAGAGGGGCGGCCGATGATGGAGGCCGGCTACTCATTACGTCCCGACTTCTGGCGCGCTCCTACCGATAACGATTACGGTGCCGGCATACAGCGTAATATGGCTCCCTGGAAGGCTCCCGGCATGCAACTCAAGAAGTTTGAGGAAGCGGCTTGCGCTGAAGGCCGGCAGGTGGTGGTGCACTGTGAGTTGCCTGATGTGAAAAGCCGTCTTGTTATGACGTATACTATGTTGCCTGAAGGCCGTCTTGTTGTTAACCAGCATCTTATTGTTGATAAGAATGCGAAGAAAATGCCTGGTTTGCCTCGTTTCGGTATGCAGATGGTGATGCCCGGTGAGTATGATATTGTGGAATATTACGGCCGTGGTCCTGAGGAGAATTATTCTGACCGCCACAGCGCTACTTTTCTGGGACATTATATTCAGAGTGTGGCTTCGCAATATTGGGGTTATGTGCGTCCTCAGGAAAGCGGCAATCATACTGATGTGCGTCGTTGGACTGTACGCAACGCCAATGGGTACGGGCTTACCTTCTATGGTCCGAAACCGTTGGAGTGTGCTACGCTCAACTATCTTACAGCCGATCTTGACGATGGTATGATAAAGGAGGATACACAGAGCCATTCCGGCGACCTTGTTCCTCGTCCGTTCAGTGTAGTGACTATTGCCGACCGCCAGATGGGATTGGGATGCATTGACAGTTGGGGAGCCTGGCCGATGGAGAAATACCGTATTCCTTACGCTGATCAGAGCTATACTTTTGTTGTGGAACCTTCTCGATAATTTTACACATTTACTACTAATAATAGACTTATGCTGAAGAGAATTTTAATTGCATGTTGTGCGTTTGCCGCCGTTTTGTCGGCAACGGCTCAGGCTACAGACGGCTATCGGCTGGTGTGGCATGATGAGTTTGATTATGACGGTCGTCCCAATCCTGATTATTGGGCTTTTGAGAACGGTTTTGTACGTAATAACGAGTGGCAGTGGTATCAGGCGCAGAACGCCGAGTGCCGTGACGGTTTGCTGGTCATTACTGCCCGCCGTGAGTCGAAAGAGAATCCCGGGTATAATCCGGCCAGTGAAAAATGGGGCGAAAAGCGTGAGCGGATAGAGTGCACCTCTGCCTCAGTCATTACGAAGGGTAAGAAGGAGTTCCTATATGGCCGTTTCGTTGTGCGGGCCCGTATTCCTGCTGCCCGCGGTTCGTGGCCGGCTATCTGGTTTAAGGGATCGAAATATCCCTGGCCTTCCTGCGGTGAGGTCGACCTCATGGAATTTTATCCGCGTGGCGGTCATGCCCAGATCCATGCCAATGCCTGCTGGGGCGGTGACAATGGTAGCAAGTGGGATTCGCAGGCTGTGCCCTTTACTCATTTTACGGAAAAGGATTCGCTCTGGGCCACGCAGTTCCACGTGTGGCGCATGGACTGGGAGAAGGATTATATCCGCCTTTATCTGGATGATGAGTTGCTTAATGAGATAGACCTCACGAAGACTGTAAATAGCAAGAAGTCTGCCGGTGCGGGCGACAATCCGTTTCACACGCCCATGTTCCTCCTGCTTAATCTGGCTATGGGCAGCACGGGAGGCAAAGTGGACGAAGCCGCCTTGCCTATGCATTATGAAATTGATTATGTGCGTGTGTACCAGAAATAGCAGGCTTTATCTTTAAAAGAAGGAAAGCATGAATAATCCCGATGTATCAGACATCGGGATTATTCTTTTTATGTGGTGTCAGAAGTGGATGTGTCAGACAGTGTGGTCACGTGTCTTTCTGAACTTCATGGGGAGGAGGGCTAAATGTAATGCACTGTTTTATGTAAATAAATGCTAATAGTGTGATGTCTGCCGGTATTCCTGTAATTAACATTTTTAATT